>Ga0325410_1000017_pt1 | contig 153052 bp, 82 predicted proteins | sample PopdelMetagenome_16_FD_206182 | JGI IMG/M metagenome (GOLD analysis project Ga0325410, IMG submission 206182) | Populus deltoides microbial communities from Bellville, Georgia, United States - Xylem-PdIQD-R3 | ecosystem: Host-associated > Plants > Phyllosphere > Stem > Wood/Secondary xylem... | reverse complement strand
AATGATCTCAGCAATGACTCTGGGTTGCCTGAGGGGCTTGAGAAGGAATGCAAGGGTCCTTGTAAAAGCGACGACCAAACATATCTGAAGGATCAACAAAGGAAGCGCATAATCTAATGGATTCTCACGCTGAAATGCTCCATTTGACGTTGCCTTCATAGGCTTTAGCAATGCAGCTGTTACATTACTTGTGTTGGTGGCCATATTCTCACACGAACCCTGGACAAAAACCCACCAAAAATTTCCCAAGTCTAGAATGGATTCCAGAAGCATATAGAGCTCAAAATATTACGAATAGGTTGTATTGTTGATTTCTTTCCAATCGTAATTAATCAATTATTTCTTACTAATATAAATGGAAGTCCAAAAATATGATATGTGTAGGGCCTTTAGATGTTTTTTTTTTGGTAAATTATTTTCTTTGAAAACTGAGAATATTTTTTTATGTGGCCGGTGATCTTGATTTCTTACTAATCATAATTATATTTTTTGAAAAGCATAATATTATTACTTTAGTTCATATATATATAAATATCTAAAATATTTATTTATTAGAGGATGAGGAGGTATTATCGAATTCAATTCAAAATAGATATAATGATATTATATAAACATATACTATAGGTAATTATTTATAATTTTATTGTTGAATATACATATAAAGACATAATTGAAATATATATTAAAATCATATATATATATATAGATGATGGTTCAGTTTTCAAGTTTTTTTCTTTTTTTTCTTTTTTTTCCTTGAGTTGGAGATATCATAGTCATGTTCCATGACTGCATCAATTGATTTTGGGTTCATGAACTTGTTATTATCAACTATAGAAATATTCTTGTCATGTAGTTTTCTATATATAAAAAGAGGAGAAAAATCATGTTCAAAAGTCACGAGATTGATTGCTTTTGTAGTGCAATCAAACTTTTATCTTCCTTTTTTTGTATTATTCTTAGATTTAGTGAACGTTTAGGAACGGCTGCGGCTGCGTTCCCAAAAAATTTATATCAGTTGTTTTTTTTTAAAATGAGCCCTAAAAATAACTAATATGATATCACTAGATACTTTTTCAGTGCTATAAAAATTTTTGTTGTATTAGTTGCTTAAAATCTAAAGGACACCTAAATTGGACCATATTATATATATTAATAAAAAAACTAAATCTCTAAAGCGAAGTTATTATACACTTTAAGATAAATCATTATGGATTGAAATAATATAATTACTATTTTGCTTTTCTAAACAAAAGTCATTGAATTAGCTATTAGAGGTAATACGATAGTTTACAAGGTCCATTAATAATTATCAAAATGATTAAGGGCATATTGATCTTTACAACTTTTTTATGCACGGTAAAATGATTAAATTACCCTTAAAAAATTATTCAACTGGGATCTAGAGTCTCTTTAACTTTTTTTAAGTATGGTAAAATAACTAAATTACCCTTAAGAACAAAAAAAAATTAACTACATCTAGGGGTTTTTTTTATTTTCATCTTGATTTTTTAGTAATAATCATGTTGACTTAGGAGAAAGTTGATAATTTAATAAATACAAATATTATTTAAAAAACACAGCTATTGACATTTGCAATGCACGAATCAACGTGCGGGTTGTTTTAATGCTATTTGGTGGCTTCTAGGACAACAATTAAATCATCATGGTGGCCCCTCCATCCCTAGCTAGCGTGTATGACTTACTGACCTTCAGTTTAGTGTTGGTGGCTTCTTTTCTCTCTTTTTTTCCCCTTCATTTTTCTATTCTCATCGATTTTTGCACATAACCCTCTGAATTTTCAAAGTAACTCTTCAATTTGATTCCCTTCAAATTTGATTTTTGTTTTTTTAATTACTATTTATTTTATTTGAAATAATTTATAGAATTTGAATTTTGTTTTTCAATTTTATACTCCAAATTTTTCATGAGTTAGATTTGATCTCAATTTTTTTTATTGGTATTTATTTTATTTAAGATAATTTTAAAAATTGATTTTTTTTACGATTTAATCCTCCTTTAGTTTTTCTTCCTATCAGATTTAGTAGGTTGCTATTTTTTTTACTCTATCGAATTTTTTAAATTGATAATTTTTTCTGATTTTCTTCCTTCATCATTAAATTAGTTGAGAGTTGAGCTTCTTAATTGAATCAAAGTCTAGAATTTCATGAATTGTGACTCTGAGAAATTAACTCAAGTTTAGAAGATTAGCCTAAATTTGTTTAATTTTTTTTTTTTGTCTTTTATAAGCTCAGGTTTATTCAGTTTTATCTTATAATATTTATTTAATTAGATATTGAACTACGTTATATATATATTTGCTTTCAATAGAATTTTTCACTAATTTTAAAAATAACTTAGACTATCTCAAGTCTTTTTAGTTGTCATTATTTGTTAAATTTAATGTTTTTTTTAAGAGAGATTTTGTTTTTGAATTAAATTCAATTAATGGATTAAATATAAGCAAAAAAATATGTGCTTCGTGATATTTTATTTCATTTACTTTTCGAGTCGAGTCGTAACTTTTATGACATGTGCAGCCTCTTTTGGTGTGAGTTTTTTTTTGTGGTGAGGAAGTGTCCATGACAAAGCAATTATGAGTTTCCAATTAGATTATTACCTGAATATTTTTTTTATCAATGTATTTATTGTCATGTTTTTTTATTTATATTATTTAAATTAGATGAATTTAATTTTTTTCTTTTTTTTTAGAAACATATGCATCACCTTAGCATTTTTTTTTACGTTGAAAAACATTTAGATAGGCTAGGCTATATTAGGAGGCACATCATGGGCTTAAATCATTAAATACTAGTAAATAATCTGAATTCACATTCAAATACAAAAAGGACAAGAAGGTGGCAATTCGATTCCAAACCAACATTCACGACCACAATTCCAAACCCACACTACACATACAGCAGCAGCACCAGTCCACCACCGAACATTGGAACACTTCACCTACTCATACCTCTGATGTCTAGCAAATAACACAAAAAACTAAAACTGAAAGGCAAAATCATTGCAGCCGCCTCGTATTTTTCTATTCACCAGTACAATATATTGAACATTTTCTCCTTCCCAGCAAAAATTATTGCCTTTGAACCAAAGTTATTTTAGTATTTTCAAACTACGCAATAATCATTGTTGATTTATTTGGGTATATTTTTATATATTCAACTTTTTAATGAACAATAAAATAACCAAAATACCCCTAAAAACATAGTTTTGAAACCCGACCCAGTGGTCAACCCGGTCTAGTAATCGAGTCACGAGTCAGATGGATTGACCCGGGTCAACCCAAAAAAATATGCGACTCTCTATTTAACACAGATCACCCACTCTCCCTGTCTCTCTAACTGCTGCCGCTGTTGTGAAGAAGAAGAAGAAAATGAGCTCTTTTTTTGTGAATACGGTAGCTGAGGTGAGCCTAGACTACTACTTGCTTTCCTGCTCTCTCTCACTATCCTAATGAAAGGTCAAGCCGGCGATTGAGTGAGGGGTCTTCGGGAACCTCTATACGATATGAAGAGTTCTCCAGCCGCCAATATCAACCCGGCTTTCAGCAGATAAAGGACACGCACTCATCTAGATTATGAAGAAAAAGAATCTCTCAAACCAATTCGATTACGAACCGTTGTGAGTGAACCTAGAGGGGCAAAATCAACAACTTTGATCACTGGGGACTTGTTTGGTGGTGGTGGTGGTGGTGATTCTGTAGAGAGCGAATCTCAAGAATTGGACCTCGATTTGCAGGTGCCAAGTGGATAGGAAAGGCGCATGGACTTGAAGGTAAATTGGTGTTTCATCTGGGTTCCGTTTGTTTCTTGAGAAAATATTAAGGAAAAGAGCATCAAAAGGGTCTCAAAATATTATGATGATCATCCTAGTTTTTTGATGCTTCATGAGATCATGTATTTTTTTTGTTTGTTTAATCTCGTAGGAAAAAATATATTATGATCCTAAATAACCCTTTCTTTTTCTTTCTTAATTTCTCTCTCCTACCTCTAATAAATACATTATGATCCTCATTGTTATTGGTATTTTAGATTCAGTCCTTCGAGTTTTGATTTCTGTATTTTTTTATTTTTCATTTTGTTAAAGTTTTGTTTGTTTACAATTGAACTCTTTGATTTTTAATTTGTATATATAATGTTTTTCAATTCAATCCTTCTACTTTTAATTTCTTATTTTTTTGTTTTTTTTTGTCAAAATTTTTATGGCTTTCAATTTCATCCTTCAGATCAAGTTTATAATTTTTGTTTTTTCAATGATAATATTGATTTCAATTTGGTCCCTCTTCTTTTGATTTCTTATTCTTTTTCTTAGCATTTTTATCAAAGTTTTTATAGTTTTTAATTTTATCCTTCAAATCAAGTCCATAGCTTTATTTTTTTTCAATAATAACAATAATAATGACAATAGTAGTAACAACAACAACAATAATAATAGAAGAATAGTGGTGTTAATAAAAATATTAATAATAGTAGTAGTGATAATAGTGATAATGACAATAATAGTAACAACAACAACAATAATAATAGTGATGATGATTGTGGTAATAGTTGTATAATAGTAATAATATTAATAGGAATACTACTATTATTACTAATAATAATAATAATGTTAACAATAATTATGGTAGTGGTGATAATAATAATAAAGATGGTAGTAATAACAATAATAGTAATGATATTACTCATTAATAATAATAGTAATAGTAATTTTAATCCGCATTCTTTGAATTGCTATTTTTTAAACCTTTTATGTGATTAATTTTTTTTCTCAATTTCATCTTTTAATAGGAATTGAACTTCACGATTTTTCTAGTTTGGGTGTTTCATATCTAATGACTCGAGTTACGGGTTTAAAAAGTTAACATAGTTTTAAAAAAATACTTTATAATTCTTTTTATTTTTTTAATCAAGTTATTTTTGTCACATAATCTTTTTTTATCCCATTTCAATACCTGAACATTATTTTTTATATAAAAAATAATCCAACCCTGTGGCAAAGCGCAAGCAACAAGATTGGTGGAGCACTACTTTTATATGATTATTTATCCATTTCATGGGAATAATAATAATTCAATGAGTTGATACCCGAAACAACATATGCCTCTCACCAATTTTCCACGATGCTTGTTAGGTATATCCTAGCCTCTATACCCGCATTTTGTCGCAGGGCTGAACAATTTTTTAAACAAAAAACAATGTTCAGGTATTGAAAATGAGTAAGAAAAGATATAGAAAATTGTTTTTGACAAATATATAAAAATGCTAATTAGAGCTAAGCCAACACAAGAAATCCTGTTAAACTCGCGAACTAAATTGTATGACTAGAATAACTCAATTAAAAATAAAAAGAATTATAAAACTTCAAAAAAAAAGAGTTAAATCTTTTAAAGCCATAACCCGAATCATTAAACTTGAAACACCCAATCTAGAAAAATCACGAAGTCCAACTCTAAAAAAAAAATATTAAATAATGAAATTGAAGAGAAAAATTCTAATCATACAAAAGAATTTTAAAAAATAACAATTCAAAAAATATGAATCAAGATTATTATAACTACTATTATTAATAAGTAATATCATCATTATTATTATCACCACCACCACCACAATTATTGCTAATATTATCATTATTAGTAATAATAGAAACATTCCTATTAATATTATTATTATTTTAACAACAAACACAACAATCATCATCACTATTATTATTATTATTACTATTATCATTATCACTATCATCACAACAACTATTATTAGTATTTTTATTATCATCAATATTCTTCATCTTCTTCTCTCCCATATTATTATTATTATTATTTGTAATAGTAATAGCAGCAATAGCAATATTGTTCTCACCACAACACTACAACTACTATTATTATTATCATCACTTCTATTATTATTATTATTATTATTATTATTATTATTATTATTATTATTGCAACTATCATTAATATTATTATTGTCGTCATCATTATTATTATCATTACTAATTTAATTATTGTTGTTGTCGTCATTATCAATAATAATATTATTTTTATAACTATTTTTATAATAATAATAATAATACCATGATTATTATTAATTATTAATAATAATCATGGTATTATTATTATTATTATTATTATTATTAATTATTGTTGTTGTTATCATCATCATCATCATCATTATTATTGAAAAAATAAAAAGACTATGAAGTTGATTAGAGTAATAGAATTGAAAACTATAAAAACTTTGACAAAAAAGTTAAGAAAAACAATAAGAAATCAAAAGAAAATGACTCAAATTGAAATCATTATTATCATTGAAAAAACAAAAATCATAAACTTAATTTAAAGGATCAAATTGAAAGCCATGAAAATTTTAATAAAAGAGCAAAGAAAAAAAAATAAAAAAATTAAAAGTAAAAGAATCAAATTAAAATACCTTATATACAAATTAAGAACCCATAGTTAAATTGAAAACAAATAGAACTTCAATAAAAGTGAGAATTACTAAAAAACAGCATCTAAAACTCTAAAATCTAAATTTGAAATAACAAAAAAAAAAGAGGATCGTAGTATATTTACAAGGGTAGAAAAAAGAAATGAAGGAATAAAAAAAGAATTGTAGGTGGACACCAATCATATTTGGAGCACACATGCTGCTTATAATGGAAAAGAAAACAGTGAGGAATAATCTGAGACGACATACGACCATTTTTGACAACTAGAAACTGTCGCACGCACCACCCAAAGTGTGGCGCCTCCAACACGCGGGCACGTGCTCTGCAAGCACCTATAACTTTTTAAATAAAAAATTATTATTTTAATAGTAAATTACATAACTACCCTCAACCAAACTTACAATTAATAAAAAAAAAATGAGTTTTAAATGCCAAAATACCCCTAAAAACAATTAATGAAATGTCGTCCATCCAAGGATATATGTGTAATTCTAGTGTATAAAAAAGAATGAATACCTAAATACCCTTACTAGAGCACTTAATGTTTTTTGCTCCTTTGATTATTTTATTGTCTGATAAAAATACTCCCAAACAAATTACTCAAATCAGTAATGACATAAACCATGCGCAAATATCAAATTACCCTCAATCCAAAGACATTCATTTTTTTAGGACAAAATGATCACCAGTAAATAGGAAAATATAAAGGGAGCTATAGTAAATCCTCCATGCCTTTTAATATATACTAGTTACATGACCCGCGCGATGCCGCAAGTTAATTTGTTTTTACATAAAAATATCAGAAAAAGCTAAGATCTAAAAGTGTTACGTCTTTCTACAAAGCTATATCCAATAGTCTTGGGTTTGGCTGCAACACCTAATCAAAAAGTAATATTTATAATATTAATAATAATATTAAACTTGCATGACCCAAGTTTAAGCGGGTCTGACTGCAATACCAGACCTAATAGCCTTGGATGTGAGTCTAGCTGTAAGGTCGTGTCATAAAAGTGTGATAATCAAATAGATTAACTAAAAAGAAAAAAAAAACAAAGAAAAAAAACCAACAGGAAGAAAAAAAACTAATAAAGAAAAAGAAAAAAATTAAATTAACTGGGTTAACCCTTCAAACCAGGTTAACCCGTCAAACCTTGGATTCGTATCGTGAAAGTTTAATAACTAAATAGAAAAAAAAATTGATAGATTAACCCAGAATTAATTGGGCTAACCTGTGAAACCAGGTTAAACCGTAAAACCTGAGATCCGTGTCATGAAAGTTTGATAACTAAATAGAAAAAAAAAATTAACATTAACAAACTAAATTAAATGAAAAAAATTAACTAAAAAAAACAAAAACAAACAAAAGGTATCAATTTTTTCACCGTAGACTCCACTGTGCAGTCCACAGTCAAAGGCATAAAAGCAAAAAAAAAAAAAACTAAAGGCATCAGTCGATAACTAAATAGAAAAAAAATTAATATTAATGAACTAAATTAAATAAAAAAATATTAATTAAAAATAAAAAATAAAGAAAAAAAACATATAAAAAACACTAATGAAGAAAGAAAAAAAAACTAAATTAACTCTGAATCAACTGGTTAACTTGTCAAATCTGGGATCCGTGTCATAAAAGTCTGATAATTAAATTGAAAAAATTTAATATTAAGAAAATTAATTTAAAACATTAATTAAAAAACAAAGAAAAACACTAAAAAAAAAACTAAAGGCATCAGTTTTTTCACTGTGGATGGCACAGTGCCGTCCACAGTAAAAGGCTTAAAAAGAAAAAAAAAAGGAAAAAAACACAAAGGCTCATGCCACGGGTTAATTTTTTTTTTCTTGCATAACAAATATAAAAAAAGGCTAAGATTTAAGAGTGTTAGGTTTTTCTGCAAAGATATACCCAAAAGACTTGGGTTTAACTGCAACACTTGACCCAAGAGTAATATTTATAATATTAATAATAATATTAAACTTACATGACTCAAGTTTAAGTGAGTCTGATTGCAATACCAGACTCAATAGTCTTGGATGGAGGTCTGGCTGCACAGTCATGTCATAAAAGTGTGATAATCAAATAGATTAATTAAAAAGAAAAAAACAAAAAAAAAACCAACATGAAGAAAAAAATTAATAAAGAAAAAGAAAAAAAAATTGAACTAACTAAGTTAACCCTTTAAACCAGGTTAACCCGTCAAACCTTGGATTCTTATCGTAAAAGTTTGATAACAAAATAGAAGAAAAAAAATTGACAGGTTAACCCAGAATTAATTGGGATAACCCGTGAAACTAGGTTAACCTGTCAAACCTGGGTTCCGTATCATGAAAGTTTGATAACTAAATAGTCAAAAATTTAACATTAACAAACTAAATTAAATGAAAAAAATTAATTAAAAAGGAAAAAAAAAACAAAAGACATTAGCCTTTTCACTTTGGACTGCACTGTGCAATCCACAGTCAAAGGCATAAAAACAGCAAAAATAAAAAAATAAAAGCATCAGCCGATAACTAAATAGAAAAAAAAATTAATATTAATGAACTAAATTAAATAAAAAATATTAATTAAAAAGAAAGGAAAAAAAAAGAAAAAAACCTATAAGAAGAAAAAAACTAATAAAGAAAAAGAAAAAAATCTCAATTAACTCTGAATCAACTAGGTTAACCGGTCAAATCAGGTTAAACCGTCAAATCTGGGATCCATGTCATAAAAGTCTGATAATTAAATTGAAAAATTTTAATATTAAGAAAATTAATTAAAAAATAGAAAAAACAAAGAAAAAAGCTAAAAAAAACTAAAGGCATTAGCTTTTTTACTGTGGACCGCATTGTGCAGTCCATAATAAACAGCTTAAAAAGAAAAGGAAAGGAAAATAAACAAAGGCATGCGCCACGAGTTAATTTTTTTTTTTCTTGCATAAAAAATATCAAAAAAGGCTAAGATCTAAGAGTGTTAAGTTTTTCTGCAAAGATATACCCAAAAATCTTGGGTCTAGCTGCAACACTTGACCCAAGGGTAATATTTATAATATTAATAATAATATTAAATTTACATGAATCAAGTTTAAGGAAGTCTGACTGCAACACCAGACCCAATAGCATTGTATGTGGGTCTTGTTGCAAGGTCGTGTCATAAAAGTGTGATAATCAAATAGATTAACTAAAAAGAAAAAAACAAATAAAAAAAACCAACAGGAAGAAAAAAACTAATGAAGAAAAAGAAAAAAAAATCTGAATTAACTAAGTTAACCCTTCTAACCAGGTTAACTCGTCAAACCTAGGATTCACGTCATAAAAATTTGATAACTACATGGAAAAAAACATTAACGGGTTAACTCAGAATTAATTGGGCTAACCCGTGAAATCAGGTTAACCTGTCAAACCGGAGATATGTGTCATGAAATTCTGATAATTAAATAGAAAGAAATTTAAAATTAACAAACTAAATTAAACGAAAAAAATTAATTAAAAAAAAAAAGCAACAAAAAAAATTTAGGTTAACTCGTCAAACCAGATTAACCCGTTAAACCCGAGTTCCGTGTCATGAAAATTCGATAACTAAATAAAAAAAATTTAACATTAACAAATTAAATTAAATAAAAAATTTATTAAAAAAAATTTGACAGGTTAACCCGTGAAACATGAGATATGTGTCATGAAAGTTTAATAACTAAATAGAAAGAAATTTAACTTTAACAAACTAAAATAAACAAAAAAAATTAATTAAAAAAATCCGGGTTAACTCGTCAAACCATGTTAACCTGTTAAACCCGGGATTCGTGTCATGAAAATCTAATAACTAAATAAAAAAATTAAACATTAACAAACAAAATTAAACAAAAAAATTATTAAAAGAAAAAAAAATAAGAAAAAAAAAACCTAAGGCATAAAAAATGAAAAAAAAAACGAAAAAAAAATACAGATCAAAAAACGAAAAAAAATACATCTCTTTTTTTACTGTGGACTGCACCGTGCAGTCCACAGTAAAAGACTGAACCGTTTTAGTTATAGTTTAATGTTATATAAAAACAGAAATTTTATATGAAAATATTTGATTCGATAAAAATATCTTTAAATTTTTAATTTTAAAATCAAGATTTTATTAGTAAATACAAAATATATCATCTTACCTTAAAAAAATACTTAAAATAAGTTAATAAAAGCTAATAATAAAAATCTAAAAATCTGATCAAAATTTATCAAAAGGAGATTCTTTATTTTTGAGTCATTTAGACAAAAAGATTCATAAAATTTGTGCTATTTCTTTTTTCTCATCGCTACTAATAATATTAAACGAAGACACCTTTAAATAATAAAACAGTTCATAAAATTTCTTCTCATGCCTGTATTTTTAAGTTTCATGCATAAGACATATAATTAAAATTCAAAAATAATAAAATTATATCAAAATTCAATAAAGTTATTAAATTAGACCTTTGTTTTTTTATAGTGAACCTTTTGGTTATTTTTTATGCTATCTTTGATTCTTTTAGAAAAAAAGATGAAGAAATTATACCTTTTTCCAAACTCTATTAACAATAAAAAAAAAAAAAGAGAGAGAGACTCCTTAGTGAAATGGTAGAATAAAAATTGTATTTATTTGTATATGTCTCATACATATTAAAAAGAGATTTTTTAAAATAAAAAGATTTGTAAAAACTATAATATAATCATGTTAGAATTTAGTATAACCTTGAATAAATTTTATGTTCATATTTGTGCCTTATATATGTGTTATATACAAGTAGTTTTATTCAAACATTATTCCTATACAAGTTTTTGATTGATTTTTTTAATTTTCTTAGAATTAATTTTTATGTAGTATCTCTAAAACACACCATCTCATGATTAAAACATAGCGACATGGAAAAATAAGGACATGCCCGGTGAGGGAGGGAGAGAACATAGTGATCTAGCAGTGTTGGCCAGCAGTGTGCATTCGTTTTTCAATATATATGAACAGCTTAGATTGAAAAACGAGGGAGATGAACACATCCTTTTAGGAAAGAGTAAAGTACAAAAGAAAAGGAAGGGAAAGAAATCACCTCCTAGAGCTCATGAAGCAGGACTCCAAACAGGGTAGCCTATCCCAGAGCAATTTCCCTAGCCAGAATTGATCCTTAGAGAGCATAACTTTAAATTCCCTCCCAGATGCTCATGGGTACTACAAAAACTGCACATCTCCAGGAGGTCTTTCTGTAGTGCAGCATGCTATTTTTTAACCCACCTGCTCATACGCAAATGGCACATCATGCAACGGGTGACCTTTTTCATTTCTCTGTATTATCTTTCGTGCAAGAAAAACTTGCTTCCCAACAGCAAAGATAAAAGCTTTCCCGTTTCCTCTGGCACCCCTGGCAGTCCTTCCAACACGGCGCACATATTCACTTGGATCTCGTGGAAAGTCAAAGAGTACCACATGATCCACACCAGAAAAGTCAATTCCACGCGATGCTCTGCCACAAGTTTCAGAGATATAATTATTAATATATTAAGTTTTAACAATTATGATGCAAATGAGAAATGGTCAGATTATCTTTAATGCAGAGCAATTTCTCTTAAGTTTCATGGATGCAAGGGTGCGGATTTAGAGCTGTCTGATTGTTAGCATAGCTTAAGGCTGGATATAATTCATGCAATAAGCAAACACCGTACCTATCAGTGCAAACCAAAAAGAGAGACTCTTCTTTGGGCCGAGAAGGATTCATGAACTCCTTCATATTTGCGAGACGTGATTCTTGTGCCAGAGCAGCATGGAATGGTAGAACTCGAACAAGAGTCCCTTTTCTATCAGTACGTTTTAATGCATTCTCTACCTTTCTGCAAGTCTCGATCTGTAATTTTAGGAGGAAAAATTTATAATTTACCAGTTTCAACAATAAAAGGTCAAATAAGTTCCCCCGTACATAGAGCTCAAATTTACCTTATTACAGAAAATAATTGTTTTCAAAACTGGACTTTGCTCCACCAGCTGCAGAAGAGCAGATTTCTTATTGAGAAATGCTGTCTCAGGAGTTTTTTCTGCCTCAATTTCTCCACTGCAATCTACTAGAATCTACATAACGCACATGACCATGTAGGTTAACCATTATCATATTCCATATTCTAAAATGTCTTCATATTTATTAGTTATGATCATAAGAAGGATGCCTGCACTGTATGGCACTTGATAATGGCTAAACTTTACCCATAGAACAGTTTGGCTACCAGCAGAGCTCAGCACCAAGAGGGCTCTCGTATGTTATGAGTGGTGGTAAGGATGGGGGGAAAGAGCAATAGAAAACCAACCTCTTCAAGCCTGGCACTTGTACGATGCACACCAGGTCCCATGATGACTTCACAATCAGGAAAGACTTCAATGAGTTTATTGCATACATCTACAGGTAAAGTTGCAGTCACAAACAGATATTGTGTGGTAACAGGAGAAGAATTGATCAAGCCTTGCAGGGAAGCCTCAAAATTCTCGTCATTGAACAGTATGTCTATCTCATCTAGCACAGCACTGCAAAAATGAGGTTCAGATGAAGCATTTAGCACAGGCCCGATGTAGTGTAGAGAACTGATGTGATAAGCAGATGCATAGAGACACAAATCTGTGGTGATTGCAACCACTGCTGACAGGTTGCTTAAACTGGCAATGGATGTGCATTCAACACAGATTGTGGTCAGAGTTATTGAATCATGCTAAATGTGCCTTATGATTCAACATCACGGAAAAATATTCCCTTATGAATTTATTTGGTGTATGCTTGTTTTTTGCTTTTTGGCTCAGGTTACAAAAGGTATGCACGTACTGTAGATATTAAAAAAGGTAAAATTCACATATAGAGTAAAAATAATACAAATTCATGGCATAAAAGGAACAACAACTGAAATGAGATGCTCAAGGAAACCCATTGCAGTGCTTCTGATGCAATCAATGTTACAGCACATGTAGAGTAGTGCACTAAACTGAGAATTTAAAATGCATCTTGACAGTTCGCAGAGTTCCTTACCAGAGGTGTTCTTAATGCAAATTGCAAGATCAAAATCTTGAGGCGTCAAAAATATTTATTTCTCAGTATTCAATGGAGTCAGCAACAAGTTGGTTTAATTTCCTTACACAAACAAAAAAGGAAAAAACAAAAGTTTCCATTTCGCTGTTTTGTGTCCAAGGAATTAAAAATATCTACTCTCCATTATTGACTCACATCCATCATTATCACCACAACAACTATACAACTTCATTTAAACTGAAAATAGCTGAACAAACAGTCATTGCAACAACAACAAAAATTCCATTTCGGATCCAATATACCATGAAGGTATTTGGGATCAGTTACGGTTATTCATGTCCCAGACTCCCGGGGGATCTTCTTCCAACCAGCTCTTGACTCACATGCTTGTAGTGCCTTTAACTAGTTAATAGCAATTGGTGTTTCTCATGCAAACCATATTTACCAATTTTTTCATTGCATTCTAATTGGAACAACAGTCAACTTATGGAAGGCTTTTATAAGATCAATAACAACAGATATTATTTGTACATTTTCTTTCATCGAAAAAAAAAAAGAAAACAAAACAAAATAGTACATGTTTGCATGCCCTCACTGGACCATCCACCTCATGTGATATAGGGGGAAAATCTTGCTTTCTCTGTTCTCACAAATTGTTAATCAAGCAAAGTAAAACAGGGCTGTTATCACCAGCGGAAAACATAAAACACAAAAAGTTACACCCAAAAATGACAATCCGGTTCATCCATGTAGAGTTTATGCTTTATTTTCAAGTATAGGTTTATGGTACTCCAAAAAGAAACATGAAATAGATAAATCCTTAATTATAATGGTCATTTCTTGTCAAAATTAAGACAATGACTGTGACAACTGACAGTGATGATAACAATTATTGCTGCCTCTAAACATTTACCAAGGAAGAGAAACAATATTACAGTACACATTAGTGCAGAATTCACTTTTAGATGTGCACCGTATACCAATCCTTCATTTAGGCTTAGCAATAAGATGTAAAGCAAGTAAGCTTCAATGGAAGTAAGGTTACCATTTAAGATTCTGTAATTTCAAGAAGCCTTCTTTGATTAAGAACATGAAACGACCAGGGGTTGCTATTAGAACATCAACGCCTTGTTCAAGATTTTCCAGTTGTGTCCTCTGTCGAAATCCACCTGTCACAACCATAGACCGAAATGGAACCCCGTGTTTTGACATCGATCTGCAATTGTTCAAAACCTGCAAAAGTTACGTCTTCTTTACACATTCACCAGGCATTCATAAAATCAGATGCCAATAGCATGAAATATCCGTGCTTTTTAGTTACATGAAAAGAAAAGTATTACTTTGCATTTGTGAAATTTGTAGGGAAAATAGTATAAAAATCAATAGACATTGACATCATATACAGAATTTAGGCACTGCTTAAGATAAATGGCCTCAGAGTGGACATTCCAGGATCCATTGTGAAGAAGGGTTAGAATGGTAGTTCCTGCTCCTTGGAAGGTACCAAATAAATGACTACTTGAATTGCCCAGTAATAAAGTCTAATGCCGGGAAGGGGATTTTTCTCTAACAACCACTTTCCTTTAAGCTGCCTTTCTCTTATCTACAATAGGAGAAAACTCAACAGATTCAATGGCAGCAGATTCGTGAACAAGAGCTGTTCCCATTCCTTCAACAGCTAAATCCTGGAGGATGGCACTTGAGTATATTCTGTAAAGAAAGTTAGTCCTATTCCCACCGACCGCTGCTCTAACAGCTGCCAATTTCACCCTGAGGGGAACTGGACTCGCTCCTTACCCCAGCTCTTACACTGTAAATCCAAACCTTGCATTGATAGCTTCAGCTTTTAACCTGATGGTGAATGGAAATACAACTCAAATCCTTTCATGCTCAAATGAGTTCGGGTGTGAGTGTCACAGAGAGATGGGTGAAAGATAGGGGATTTAGCTTTTAACAGAACATGGGTTTTATGCATTGAATGCTCAAGTCTTTGAACTTATTAAAAAAGAGAGAGCACTTCTCTTTTAAATCCCCAACAGACTTGATCCTCTTGAGAGACTGAGGTGAGTTTTCACTTATCCTTGCAAATGAATGTGGGCATTTTCCTTTCTGAACATGGATCTTAACTGGATCTCACATGGCTTTGGATGAAGCCTAAAATCAGTATCTCTTACTAATAGTGATCAACCAGGGCAAAATTCAACCCCTATAATTATCATACATCTCTATCACGTTAAACTTGCTCAATTCATACAGCAAATAAGTTGTGCAACAACTGAGCACAGCTATAAGTCAAGCACATTATAACATTAAAGTCAGTGCTTAAAAATATGCCAAAAGTTGGGTTGAAGCATTACATCCCGATTCATATCTATGGGACTTAATTCTCCGTGCTTCTTATTACAGAAGCTAAAGGTTATTCCGTCAACTTTAAGATAATTTACCACGAACTAATGGAAGGTAATCAGGGAAAGTTTACAAGGTGAAGTACCAAATTGGACTAGTGGCAGATGCATAAGCTGGTGAGAGAACGGATGCTAAGTGATCTGATTTCTTCTCACCAACACATGCATAGCTCATAAAAAAATGATACGAGAAAAAACAAGCATAAAGTCACGGAGTAAACTATGAAGGAAAGAGTTTCATGATCACATGAGGTGGATTTCCATCGCCTTTAGTGTAAAGGTAGCTAACCTGTGATGCCAACTCAGCAGTTGGCACCAATATAAGTACTCGAGGACTTTGAGATGAGGATTGACCAAGTCCTTGGAGTTCTTCTTGCCTCAGACGTTGAATTAAAGGTATGAGATATGCCAATGTCTTCCCTGATCCACTTTGGTCTGCTATAATACAGCTCTTCCCGTCAATTACAGGTGCAAATGCCATGGCCTGCAGTTATCCATGACAGTACAAATGTATATAAGTTGCACCTCACATGGGTATCACTTTCACAAGGCATGGTGCAATGTTTCTAAAAAATACGAATCCGTCCATGATAAAGATGGGAAAAAAAAGTCTTCAAATTAAGGAAAGCCTCTCTGCTAGATTACTCGACACATGGTCACCACTGGAACTAGCATAGGCTATAAATAAAGCAGAGAAAATTCCAAGGCTAGTTCACTTAAAAGAACCATTAAAGCATGTTAGTTAGAATGAGAGGTATACTCGAGTCTTCAGAGATGGAGCATTGACTGGAAGTGAGTGAAAGAGAAAAGGTAGTACACTTAAACAACAGGGCATGATATTATTGTACCTGAATATGAGAAGGGCGCACAAAAACCTGCCCTTTTAAAGACTCAATCATAAAGTCAGTGCATCCCAGGTCTCTAAATGATTTTCTACTAAAGAAGTCATTCTCGTATCCTCGTTGCATAGAAACCTGCATTGATCCGGAGTCGACTCCTTTACCCCAACCTCTTGAGTGGGAAGAAGAAATATGTGTTCCAGCCACTTTGGAATCGGATTTTCGAGGTTTGATATCATGCCTTGATGTCCTATTAACACCACGCTCGTCTGAATTCCTACTGATGGGCTCTTTATCTGCCTCCTCCTCCTCTTCTCGAAAATGTTGGTGTTTGTTGAATTGTTGCTTTGCCTTTCTGGCAATAAGTTTTAACTTGTGTGCTTTTAGTTTCCCAAAATTTGCAGCTACTCCCTTAGTTTCAATACCTATGACAGTGCCGGTGCCCATAAATATTAATAAAAATTAAAAATATTATAAGTGCAGATTGAGATTTATGCATTTCCACATTATTTTTTAATTTCAAGTAACAAAATCGATTAAAATTGGAAAAGATTATATTCCACGACCAAAATCAGATAAGGAGTAAAACAACAAAAACAGTAACAATTTGAGAAAAAAAGAGATAAAGAAGGAAATGGAAAGAACCTGAATCATCCTTATTTGAAGGAGGAGAAGGAGGAGAAGGAGTGTGATGAAGATCATCGAGAAGGTGAGAGTGAGAAGCAGAGGCTTGAAGGTGAGGGACAGCTCTAACCAAAGACAAAACCCTAGGACTGCTACTATTCAATTTCAATTCAATGTGGCTGTGGCTGTGGCTGTGATAGGCGATGATAATGCTTTGGGGTCTCAAGCTTACAAGAAGAGGATGTGCCATTTCTTCTTTGGTGCTTAAAGCTTGGAGATAGATGCCGATACCTTATAGGAATTAGGAATTGAGATATTCTCTTCCTTCTCTTCTAAGCCGACTTCCCCTACTACATCAACTTTAACCACTACCTGTTGTAATATCTACGGATGCGACTTTTTTATTTTTTTATTGGCTCTGCTCTTTTGGATTTGTATTTTTTATTTAAAATTTTATTAAAATAAATTTTTTTATTTTTAAAAAATTATTTTTTATATTAGTATATTAAAATAATTTAAAAATATTAAAAAATTATTTTAAATATTAAAAAATTATCAACATATTAAATACACCCTTAAACCTCGACATAAATATTATAATCTTTTTTTATTTTTTAATGCATCTTCTTATTAAACTTCTACATGAACCAGATAAATTTAAAAAAAATAAATTAAAATAAAAGTTGATTCAATTTAATGAAAATTAATTTATGATTTAATTGATTTAATTTAATTTAAAAAAATAAAATAATTTTAAATAACATATTCAATTCAGGATCTAAATCATGAATTTAATAACTTTAATTTGAACTCTGAAAGTTTGGGCTTTGAAGTTATTTCATTATAAAGATTGTATAGTAATATTGAGACCGAGGCTTTTATAGTTTATTTATCTTTCACTTTATTTATTTTTTTATAATTACACTTTCCATTTTAAGATTTATAAGTGTATAATATTTAAATCATCACGCCGGTAAGTTAAATGATTCAACGAGAGATATTATATTATTAGTATGGGTTAATAATAATTTTTTTATTAAATATAAAAATATTTAAATTTGATTAAAAATACAGAATATATTTAAACTATTATTATCTTCAAATAAAGTATTTTCTACAATATCACCATGAATAACACATAGCAAAGCAGCGTCCAATACACCGGTAATAAATTTCTTTCCTTTCAATTTTTTTCCTTTTAAGATATGTTTAATTTTATTTTTTGTCCTCTTTAAATTTTTTTCTTTTCTTTTATTGAATTTTTTTATTTACGAGAAACTAAATTGATGTGACTTTTTTTATATTGTACAAAAGTGGATTATGATAATTTTTTTCATTTTAGATTGGGTTGAATTTTCTTATTAAAGCATGTTTGTTGTTGCTTTTCAAAAATATCTTTTAAAAATGTGAATTTTTTTATTTTTTTTACTTCAAATAAATATTTTTAATATTTTTGTATTATTTTGATCTAATGATCTGGCTAGGCAGCTAGACCCAAGGAGATTTGGTCAATAAAAAAATCAATTAATATTTTTTCTTTAATGCAAATTAATATATGTTGATGTTTTTGTATTATTTTGATGTTATGATATGCAAAATCAAATGTAAAAAATAAAAAAAATATTATCTCAATATATTTTTTCAAAACAATATTTTTTAAAATAATCATCACTGATGGGTCATGTTGATGTTATGATATGCAAAATCAAATGTAAAAAGTAAAAAAAATATTATTTCAATATATTTTTTCAAAATAATATTTTTTAAAATAATCATCACTCATGGGTCCTGCTGCCAACAGGACCACAACACTATTGGGTCCTGATGGGAGGCAGGACCCATCGCTCATGGGTCCAGTTGCTAATAGAACTCATTGCTTTCAGGTCTTGTTAGGCAACTAGACCCAAAGTTGATGGGCCCTACTTGATAGCAGGACCCAATAGCTTAGATTTTTTTAAAAAATATTTTTGAATTATATATTATTAAACTTATTAGCGATGGGTCTTGCTGGTAGCTAGACTCATTAGCAATGGGTCTTGCCCCCAGCAGGACCCCATAGCACTAGGGTCCTGCTGCCTCATCGTTGCTGGATCTTGTTAGTCATCAGAACCCATCCCTGAGTTTAGATTATTTTTTTCAATAATTTTGAATTATATATATTATTAAACCCATTAACGGTGGGTTCTACTGCCCAACACGACCCATCAGCTTTAAGTGTTGCTCCCAAGCAGGGCCCATCAGCTTTGGGTCCTGTTGGCAGCGGGACCTATTAGCGATGGGTCTTGCTCTAGAAGGATCCAATAGCTCTTAGATCCTGTTGGGCAACCAAACCCGAGGATATTAGGTCCTGTTGGGCAGCCGAGCCCAAAGCTTTTAGATTATGCTACAACATGACCTATTTTGTTTTTTTTATGTACTTTTTAAAATTTTTGTCTTCTTTTTATAACTTCTTTAAAATTTCCTCTTTTTTTTAACTTCATTTAAATTAAAAGGGAATGAAAGCTTGTCTTCTTTTTTTTTTTCCCACTTTTCCTTTCCATCCCTTATTAGAACAAATCCCAACACTTAAAATCTACAACGCCAACAATACACACTCAAGACATAAAAATCCCCTCAAAACACTAATGGCTTAATCATCATCCCATATAACACCACCTTAGAAAGATGAGCTTGATATTGTTATCCCAACTTTAGAAAACTTAGATTTCTTTGAACAATTGAGACCTTTCTTTTAACTTTTATAGAATTTGCTGACACTTGGGCATTTCCATTCCATGACCATTTCCTTGAAATCTTATATAGACACATCTTGAGCAAAGATGCAACACTTGGCAAAGGGTAAGAAAGACAGGGCCATGAATAATGAAATGCTCTTATTATTTTTATCGCTCTTCCATCATCACTTTCAGAGAAATGTCCTACATTCATCTTTAAACTCAGCAATAGAAATCCTAACTTTTCTTCAATCAAATGCAGAGTCAGAATGGTGGTCTAGTAAAACATGTATTTTTGGTGAGTTTTGTGTTAAGAAAACATGAAAATATTAGCTGGGATTTACTCTTTCAATGTGGAGTTGTATAAGTTTTGGAGAGAGATTAATCAACCCAATAGTTTCTTATGAGAAATAGTCGGTTTTCATTGATATGAAGAACACTAAGGGGAAGCACATCCTCTGGTCCTTTTCAATCCAATTCCCTACCTTGCAAATTAAAGTTGCTCACAATCTACTGGCAGCAAGGCCCAACTCTAATGGATTTGCTTTTGGATTCGGCTGCCCAGCTAGATCCAACAACAATTATTGACTTCACACAAAACAGATAACACCTATTGGGTATGCCTTTGGGTCTAGTGGTCAAGCCAATCCCAAAGCTATTGTCCGCCATACCCAATGTTATTGGGTTCGACTGCGCAGCCAAACCAGCAACATTTGTTGACTACACATAGAACAGACAACACCCATTAGGTCTAGCTGGGCAGCTACACCCAATGCTTTTGGGTCTGCCTTTGAGTCTGGGGGGTCAAGCCCAACCCAATGCTATTGGTCCGGCTACCCAGCCAGACCCAACAACAATTGTTGATTAAACACAACAAAGAGAAAGCCTCCCACATGCGCTACAGTATCGTCCACAGTGCAAACAGTCTATAGCTATAGTGTCGTTGATGGTGCAATGAATGAATTTGTGTCCATAATAAATTTATAGTTTTTCCACATGTTTTAATATTGTATATAATATAATTTATAGTATTGTTGACCCTGGTCAGCATCACTGAATTTTTCTTTTCTTCTTTCATTTTCATAGCCCACAAAAATATTATTTTTTCCTTCAGTCTCCAGAAGAAACCTAAAAGGGTCACAAAATCACTACTAGCCTAACCCCAGTATAGATTCAAACCTAAAACATTCAATTTTTTATCCAATACCTTCTACCGAGAAAATCTTAGCCAGGTGTCAAGATAGCGATTCTACCGAGAAAACAAGCGTCGCAACCGAGCCACAAAACAGTCCTCCGCCATCACCGCCATCATCGAATCCAGGGTCCAGGCATAAGAGAGAGAAGCAGGGGAAAAACGAAAAGGTTTAATTCAAGCATAACATAATACTTTTGGCTTGTATCGTATACTGAATTTTTTAGTAAGATTAGCGGTTATCAGGTGAAAGAAGTGGAGGTTGATGGTGTGCATCTAATGTTTAAGTTAAAAGACGAAAGAATTGATAGTCAAGAAAAAAGAAATTACCAGTCTTTGAAAAAACATAAGGGATTATAAAAGCAGAGAAATCTACATTGAAAAGAGAGACTCTACTATGTGTTTTTGGTATAATATATATAGGTTTTTAATTTTTCCAGTATAAATCGATTGAGGATATAAAATATAATTTCTAAGTAAAAATATAAGTAAATTGGTAGAATCTTTGCTAAATATATTTGCTAATTCACTTACTTTAAAAAACAAATCAGCTAATGGGCTAAAACTATAGATATTATTGTTCATTGTAAAGTGTTTCATTTTCATTTTTTCTATTTCATGCTCACACTTATATTTATATTGATTCATGAGTCGTAACTCTCTTTTTTGTAATTAGTATGAGTTTTTGAATCAGTTTACACGCATCCTAACTAATCCAATAAATCGTGAAATTAACAATCATGTAAACCTCTAGTAATCCTGAAAAGATTTGAACTCGTGACTATTGAGAAATAAACCTAAAACCTGACCAGTTAAACTATCCTTCAGACTTTTATTTGCATTCTATACATCCCTGAGGTTTCTAGAAGTGTTCTTTATATGAATTAACCATTAAAATAGAATTTTAATGTGTTGGAAGAAAAAATTTAAAAGATAAAAATATCAAAAAAAAAAACATGCATTAATTTGGTACTTGAAATTTTAATTTTATATATATATATATATATGGTGCCTTTTATTTAAGAATTTTATGTTTAAATTATAAACTTTCATCTTGCAAGATAAATTGAATCCAAACCCAAAAAAATTCTTTTAATTAGTTTTTTTTATTTTTTCTTTTAATTAGTTTTTTTATTTTTTGATCATTTTTATAGTGTTTTGGGATTAAAAATAGATTTAATTGGGTTTCTAAAACCTATTTCAAGAGTTTTCATATAAAACAAGTAGAAAAATAAAATTTTTAAATCCGAGAACTCAAAATCAGTTTTCTGATCACCAAAACATGATAGAAATTCAAACTAAATCTATGCAAGTGGAGGACAAGTTATTTATTTTATTTTAAATAAATGAGCCAATGATTCACCTAGGTCAAACACTTGGGCTTGATAATATGGATCTAAATATATTTGGGTTTTGTTTTTTTGAATCAAAAGCTTTTCTCAATCCTCGTGAGCTGGTGCTCGGCATCTTTTTATATTAACCTTCACTTTTTTTCTTGTTATTTTAAATAAAATTTGCTATGAATAAGAAAATAAAAATGATTTTTAAAATATTATATATTTTTCTATAGCTTTTAAGTAAGATTATATTATTCATAATGATAAATGATGTTAGCGATTACTTTGTGAATTGTTATATAAACCTGATATGCAAGATTCTTCAAAAACAAATCAAGCAAGATTCATAAAGAAAAAATGTCCATATATATTAATTAAAAACAAAATATCTATTTTCTTATTTCTTATTGTAAATATTTTACATGATTTTTTTAATATTAATTATACTTTTACTTTTTTTCTTTTATCTCCTTACAAATTATCGAGTCATGATTTTTTTATTTTTTTATTAAATCTTACTTTTTTTATTGTGATAAATTTATATTTTAAAAAACAATGATTCACATAAAAAAAAACATATTTTCTTTAAAACAAAAAAAGAAATGAATGAACAAGGAAAGAAAGTTTTGATTGAAGAGATACATCTTTAATGATTGAGATTTTTGTGAATATTTATTTTAATGATGTGTATTTTTTTTATTTAAAAATCATACTACTAATAAAAAAATATGTTTTTTCATAAAACAAAATAAGCATTAATAACAAATAAAAATCCATGTAATAAAATATATTTCTTTTTCAAAATTTAAATCCTTACTTTTCTTACAAATATTTATTTTCATCACAACAAAACTAAGTAAAAATTGATTTTAAAAAACTAATACTAAACGTTAGTTATCTATTTTAAAAGATAGGAATCCTTGTTCTATTTTCCAAATTCTAATCCTATTTATTATGCAATGAAGAATAAATTTTTGTCGGTTATCTCTTCTTGTAGAATCTATAATTTAGACAGAGAAAGTGAGATAAAAATTTTATCTCGCAAAAAAAAAATTCATATGATTTTATATTTCCATTTGATTTTTAGTATAATATTTTTCTAAAATATATTTTCCTTAAGAAATAGTTAATCTATGTTTATCTTAAAAAAAATTATTCTACGTTAATCCATTGGATTTTGGATATTTCTCGTACTTTTAGGTTTCAAAACATGAAACATATATATCTAAAAAACATTATAAAAAAATTCATAAAATAAAATGAGTTTGTGTGAACCACGAAGTGTGTATTTGATTTTGTGATAGTTTTTACGATTATAATATAAAAAAAAAGTTTAAAAAAAGGTACAATTGTAGCTTCCCTAAAATCCAAGTTTAATCCAAGTTTTTACCACAATTTGAGATGTAAAGCAAATTTAAGCAATCTCAATATGTGTTTGATATTGTAGTGCAATGCGTTTTTTAAAAGTATTTGTCGCTTGAAAATACATCAAAATAATTTTTTTATTTTTAACATCAGCATATCAAAATCATCAAAAAACACTAAAAAAACATCAATTTGATGCATTTTTAAAGCAGATACACTTTTAAAACGCTGTTAAAAACACACTCCCAAATAGGTATAAACTAAATAACTTTTTAAATGATGGTTAGCTTAATCATATCTCCAACCACATCACACCACAATGTAAAACAGAGTTGAAGTGGATAACACTATTGAAAAAATATGAACCAGATGCTAAAATCACAAACAATTTCTTTCTATAATCCCCACTATATAGGTGGCCCACTTACTATATAAGATGCTAAATTTAAGTAATGAAAACCAAACAATTTTTAAAGTTATGATCAACTTACAAGCATCTCTAATCACACCGCATCACAATGCGAAACAAAACCAAAATGAACAATAACATTGAAAAAAATATGAATTATATGTAGAATGATAAATTGACAAATTGTTTCTTCCTATAATTTCTTCTAGATAGGTGGTTTTTGCTACGCTATGGGCCAAGTCAAATTTTTCATAACGTAAAAAATGCTTAGATGATGATAACGTTTTGAAAAAAACAAGAAAAAATTGGGACTCGAGTCACTAATTCAAATAGGTTCAGTACGTTTGATTAATATAATAATATGATTAAAAAGGTAATGAAAAAAAATGACAATAACTAATAAAAAAAATGAATGTTTGCCAATATTATAAAAAGATACCCTCTAAATATTCTTTTAAGGTGTCAACGATTTTATTTGACAACAAAGTAAAAATTAAATGAGAACATGATAACCTCATGAAGAGAGAGAGAAAAAATTAAAGCTTAATTACTAGCCAATCTAATGTTGAACAAATTAGAAAAAAAATTAATTTTTAAAAAAGACAAAAAAAACTTAACTTTGGTCAACATGCCAAACTCACAGCTCAGTTATAAGGTTGGAATAACCTCATAAAAAAATTAAATAAAACAATGGATGTCAACTCTCAAACAAACTAAACAATGGAAGATGAAACTGAAAAAAATCAATTTAAAAAATGTAAAAAAACCCAGAGTTAATATAGATTAACTTGCCTAACCCGCAACTTAAGATATAAGATTGAGATAATCTCATATAATGAAAAGCGACAAAAACCATGAAACTAAAGATCCAAAAACATAATATCAAATGATGAAATTAAAAAAATAATAATTAAAAACATGACGTAAAAAAGACTGAATTTAAATTAAGCCAATTTTCAAAACTCGTGACGCTGATCATGAGATTGGGTTACCCCATAAAAGGCAAACCTGAAAAAACCATGAAGCAAAACTCCCAATCATCCAAGATTAAAAATTAAAACAAATAATAATAAAAAGAATAATGAAGAAATCTGGTATAAAAATTAAATTAAATAAGACAATAAAGGAAGAAATTAAAAAATAAAATAAATCAAGAAAATAAAAACCAATTCTAGTATAGAAATAAAATAAAATAACGAGGGACAAAAATAAAAAAATAAAAAAAATCAAGAAATTAATAAAAAAACAAAAAAAAATAGAAACAAAAGAATAAAGATAAAATTGAAAAAAAAATCTAATTTTATAAATTATTTCAAATAAAACAAATAATAATCAAAATAATATGGACCAAATATGAAAAAATAAAATAAAATAAAATTGAAAGGCTATTTGAAAAATTAGAGGGATACCTGCAAAAATTAAAAAGAAAAAAGAGGAGAAGAAGAAAAAAATTATCGATATCAAACTGGAAGTTTATTGACCACACGCACCACCCAGTAATATAAAGGCCCCGACAAACACATGAAACACCTACTCTCCGACGCGTGCATTTCAATCATCTTTATATTTATATTTATAAAATTACCAAAGCACCCCTTAACTTGATAATAATAAATAAAAAAAACAAGATTAAGAAAACAAAGGAACAATGTAAACCAATTAAAAAAACTTGGTATTTAAAGATATTTTAATAATTTTAATATGCTTTGAAAGTGAAAATACAAAATCATTCATAGACTCTAGTTAATTAAATTTTGCTTTCAATAATGATTTAATAATTTGTTTGTGATGAAAAGATCTATATGCCCTAGATTATTCGAATAATAACTCATAAATAATGTAAAAATACTATTTTACCCCAGTAGCTAGTGTAATGGTTTTTTTTCGTGGGATCAACAAAATAATAATTTCACCAATAGTAATTTCATTGTAACTATCATAAAACACTAATGCATCTTAGGTTTTTTTTCTTAAAAAAAAAAAAAACACAACCAGAAAGCCTTCCCGCGCAAGTCGCTAACCATTTGTCGATGACTTCCACTTCTTTCACAAAGCAATCATCTAATGTTTGAAAACAACATCAAACACTTGAGGGCTATCCCATTGCTCATTTCTGCTTTGCATCCACAACCAAGAGATAGAGTGGAAAATTTATCTTCTACTTCTTTTACGAAAGTAAACAAAGACCAGCTACATCTCAAAGAAAAGGGACCTCGAGTATGAAAATGGGCGGAGAAGTCTGCCAAACTTGAGAACTGGTCTTAATCCACATCTAACTTGGCTACAGAATCAACAAACAAATGGTGGCGTATAAAATGAGTTGAGAGTCTGATCAACCAAATCTTTCGATCCTTCGAAGACGTATTTCTTCCAATGTAAGGTCATCGGAATGGCGTGAAAATTCACGGGAGGACAATCCACGAGCACCCCGACTTGTCCCACACATCTCACATACACTTAACAGACTGGAATTATCATATGTACATGCTTGGCATCTCCACAGCCCTGACATTGTCCTTCCTGTCTGCCTCCCACCAACACTTCCACGACCAGAAATCCGTCCTCTCCGGAATTGAAATAAATTCCTCACAAACCTCAGAGGCCAGCTTATTACATTGGTAAGGGTTCTGATGGTTAGAGTGAGCGGGTCTGGACCTGAATACGCTCTCTTCAACTTGACATAGAGAATCCCAGCAAGTATTCCACCGAGGTGGCCAAGAAATGAGACGCCAGGTACAAACATTTGGATAAGAATCAACTCTGCCCATGCAGCATGGCGTGCCGGTATGACCAATCCATAGACATTAGTAAGACTCTCGGACTGAGAATTGAGGACGACTTTCATGGCAAAGAGAACACCAGAAAATCCAGCAGAATATTCAGAGTAGAAAGGTTTGTCATAATCAAAGAAGAGGAGGAGGGACCTGGCTAGCAAAAGTGTAATACCCTGGGACATAGCAAGTAAAGCAGCAAGCATAGATGCAAATTCAACACTTCCCACAGAAGTTTCCAATTGAATTCCCTTCCATAAGAGCGACATCATGTTGTAAACGAGATGAGAGTCACTCACATGATAGAATGGTGAGAGCAGGAAGCGTTTCAGGTCCCTATACTGCTCAATAAAAAGCAAAAGGCAAAGGCATCATCAGTTATTTCCTACAATTAGGACACGACCTACAAATACAAAATCTTTAAAACACAAGATGGTTTTTTCACTTAATAATTGTACACAAAAATTAACAAAGAATAAGATAGGCAAAACTACTAGACTTTAGCAAATTAATAGCAAAGCCCATCATCAATCAATCAATCGATTCTTTCTAAAATATTGGATAAACCGATTCTTTCTGATATATTGGAGAAACCCAATTTATTGATTTGCCCAATTAACAAATAATAGCAATTAAAACACGTAGGATCTACTCTACTCTACTAGTATAATAATGATGACGACGACGACGACGACGACCCAGATAGGTACCTTAAGAATGAGGTGGGGATTAAACCAGACTTGATCGATAGAGGGAAGGATATGACGGAGAAAAGCAGGCCTCAAATAGATGAGAGTATTGGCACCGAGAAGAGCCGCGGTGACAGGGGGTTTCCATGGCAGCCTATAGTACTCGCTTACAGCGTGAATTGCCAGCAGCGGCAACATTCCCTTTGTTAAGCTTCCTCTTCTATCCATTTCCCTTCGATTTATCTATCTAACAAACTCGATTGTTCAAAATCTATCTCTTCTCTTTTCTCCTGCCTATTCAAAATCCATACATATGTGATAGAAAATAACTATAAAAAGCATCACTGCTACTCCTCTCCTGCTGCTAAAGGCGGTTACCTGCAGAGAAAGGAATTCTAGATGCTTCCTTTCTCTCTCTCTCTCTCTTCTAGATGCTTCCTTCTCTCTCTCTCTCTCTCTCTCTCTCTCTCTTCATAATCAACCCGACCTTGGTCACTTGTTATGGGCTGAATCAATACAAAATGAGGTCATTTTAATTTTTTAAAAATCAAAACAATGTGGTTTTAACTTTTAAGTTCTTTTTTTTTTAAATCAAACTAAAATATTATTCTGGTTTTGATTGTGCCATCGTTGATGGAATGAATTTGATTTGATAATGTTAATCCTCAAGTCAATTTAATTAACAAAATTAGATCTAAACTAAATTTTGAGTGGATAAATTATAAAATTAACTCTCTAGATGAAACCAAGTTTTATAATAATGTTTTTTTTATATGGAAATAAATAATAAATATAAATATTAGTTAAAAAACCATTAAAGATAAAATAAAAATTTTATACCAAATAATCAAATCAATTAATAAGTGAATTATATTTTGATGGATTTTTTTATATGAAGATTTTAAATTATGTTCAACTTAATTTTATTTATTTTAACCACTCAAAATTTGTGTAAATTAACTTAAAATTTTATAATCCCCAAGCTAATTCAAAGTACAAAATGACATAGTTTATGCCAACGTTTAGAATAATTGAGTACGATAAGCCATTACATTCAAATAGAGGTTTCAAATGAAATCCTAAATATTTAGGAGGAGGTTGACAAGAAACATAAACGAGACGTAACGACGTAGTGCATGGGAGTGGCGTGGATAAGTGCATGGATCAAGTCTTAGCAGTTGGAGAAATTTATGCTTGATGTTATCTTTCTGTTGCATTTTATTTCAATGATATGTGGAGTCGATTTCTATTATTTCATTTGTTAGGCGTCGGTTACTGGTAATGGTCTTAGGATGTTTCTTTGTTTTCAGCTTACTTTGTTTTCAGTTTCATACATATGGTCTGCTATTTAAGCAGCTATGGATTATCAATGAGGGATAAAAAAAATTATTTCAATTAAATTGTGGTACATCCTCACCCGAAAAGAATATTTTCATGAATGTTTTTATTTATAATTAAACATAACCTATCATTAGTATTAAAGACATGTTTCTTATAGGAATCAACAAGGAGCGAATTGAGCACTTGAAGTATGGGCTCGGTGTAGTTCAGGAGGGATTACAATGAATGGAGTTTGATATGAACAACAAGCTCCACCATTTGGAGGAAGCTCTCAATCGACTTTCGAATATGTTGCTCTCTAATTTAGAGTCCTCAAATCATGACAATCACCACCTAGAAAAACAAGATGGAGGCTGGCAGATCATCATGTTCAAATCAGCCAAGCTAGAATTTCCACACTTATCTGGAGACAATTCAACGGAGTGGTTCAATCGGGTGGAAAAATTCTTTGAATATCAGGGCATGACAGAAAACCAAAAGGTTCCCATGATTGTTTACCACCTTGAAGGGGGGGCAACCAATGGTTGCAGTGGCTTCACAGGATGTTACAGGAAGAAAGACACATGATTTCATAGGAAAAATTCAAGGAGGAATTATGGGCTTGCTTCGGACCATCAAGATGCAAAGACTTTGATGAAGCTCTCTCAAGAGTCAGGCAACTTGGAACGTTGAGAGATTATTAATGTGAATTTGAGAAGATCGACAACAAGGTGCGTGGATGGATGCAAATGGTGTTGGTGGGGATGTTCATGGAAGGTTTGAAGGCTGAGATTTCTAATAAGATACAAATGTTTAAACCGCAATCCTCAAGGAGGCCATTAATTTAACATGAATGCAAGATGAGCAACTTACATGACATCAACGGTTCACATAAATTCCACCCACAAGAACTCATCTAGCTCTGCCACAAACCACGTGTGTAGCTTCTGCTACCCCTACTATTCTAATTAGACGTTTAACATGGGAAGAAATGCAAAAAAGAACTTTGTTTCAACTGCAATGAATGCTTCACAACTGGACATAAATGTCAAAGACCACAATTATTACTTTTGGAAGGGCATGTGGGTAACGTGGTATACGAAGAAATTTTAGACCAACAGACATTGGAAAAAGACCAAGGTGAAGATACAGGGGAAGTATAGGAATATGAACTAGAACTCGAAATCACGTTGCATGCATTAACAAGATGAACGAGTCCAAAACCTATGCTAGTAGTTCTTACAAAAGCATTTTCTATCTGGGAGGCCAATAGAGAAAAACCAAAGTGTCAGGGGTGTTATGATAAGGTACAAGTGGAGTTGCAGGGCACTGAGTTTTACCTCACTTTTTTTTCTCTGTCTTTAGTAGGTCTTGACCTTATACTTGGTATGCAATGGCTTGAAATGCTTGGCTTCATGGTCTGTAATGGGAAACAGTTGACCAAGGATTTTATTTGGGATAATCAAAACTGAAAGCCGCAAGGTGTAGACGTGTAAGCAATTTAGGTTCCTTCACCCAACGAATTATCAAAGGAGCTTCACCAAGGTCATGTATTATTTGTAGTATGCTTTCAACCACTTCTGGGAACAATGTCACATGGTGTGCCACCTGATGATAAGCAACCAGATATGTAAAGGTTGCCGAAAGACTATGCAGGCGTGTTTCAAGAGCCTTTAAGTCTACCACCTTTGCGCGAAGTAGAGCATTGCATTACGCTTAAGAAGGGGACTAAGCTAATTAATATATACTCGTATCGATATGCCTATTTCAAGAAGGAAGAAATTGAAAAAAAAGTTCAAAAGATGCTTAATTCTAGCCTCATTTGACCGGGCACCAGTTTATTTTTATCGTCGATATTATTGGTAAAGAAAAAGGATAGAAGTTGGTGATTTGGCACAGACTACCTCACACTCAATACCACCACCATCAAGGACAGATTTCTCATTCCAATAATAGATGATATGTTGAATGAATTACATGGTGCATCCTTCTTTATCAAGCTTAATCTAAAGGTTAGATATCACTAAGTAAGAGTAAATTCTTCCAATATACTCAAAATTACTTTTCGTACTCACAACGATTATTATGAATATTTAGTGATGCCATTTGGCATATGTAATACACCCTTTACATTCCAAATCATCATGAACTCTATATTTTGACCTTATCTTATCTTCGAAAGTTTATTTTGGTTTTTTCTATAATATTCTTGTATATAGTTCTACTTGGGATATGCATGTGGTGCATGTTTGAAGATTTTAAGGTAACATCATTTTTTTGCCAAGGCCAGCAAGTATGCATGCGGCCAACATGAATTAGAATATTTAGGACACATTGTTATGCCTCAAGAAGTGAAGGTCGATAATCACAAAATTGCAGCCATGATGGCATGGCCTCAACCAACTAATATTTATGAATTACATGGTTTTTTAGGCTTGACAGGATATTATAGAAAATTTGTTCAAAATTATGGCATCATCGCTCAACCTCTGACCAACCTCCTCAAGAAAAGGGCAGTTTAGATGGAACAAGGAAGCTAGAGTAGCCTTCATTACTCTTAAGCAAGCAATGACTACCACATCTGTTTTGGCTATGCCTAATTTCAATAAGTCCTTCATCATAGAAATGGAGGCTGCAGAGGAAGGAATAGGTGCGGTCTTAACTCAACAAGGCAAGCCTATCGCCTTTATGAGCCGTGCACTGGGAATTATAAAAAATTCATGGTTAACCTACGCCAAAGAAAATACGCGTATGGCGACCATATTTATTGGGGAGGAAGTTCTTCATCCAAACCAACCAACACAACCTAAAATATTTTTTGGAACAACGTTTGGCAACATCGAAGCAACAAAAATAGGTAGCCAAATTGCTAGGCTACAATTATGAGATCACTTATCGTCCATGCCATGAAAATTTAGCCACAGACGCCCTCTCACGTAAGCCCAATAGTCTAGTCCTTAATTACCTCCATATACCCACTATAACCATATGGGATAAAGTTTGGAGAGCATATAAAAGAGATCCATACATTTAATCAGTCGTTTAATTGGCCAAGAGCCAAACCGAAAGGTCATATATATAACAACATAGGCTATTCTACTTCAGAGGCAGGGTAATCATTCCTTCCCAAGGGGAGTTATGAAAAAGGCTGCTACATGAGGCTCACGACACAAAAATAAAAGGGCATTCAGGAGTGTTAAGGACATTCAAATGGTTGGCTCAATAATTTTATTAGCCTAAAATGTATCGAGAAGTCCACGAATACATCCAACGTTGTGAAGTATGCCATAAGATGAAATCCAAAACATTCTCACCTATAGGATTTCTCCAACTATTACCCATTTTGTGCTAAGTATGAGGAGATATCACTCTCAACTTTATTGAATAATTACCCATTACCAACAATAAGGATATAATATTGGTAGTAGTGGATAGGTTAAGTAAATCTTCACCTTTCCTAACTTTAATTCATCCATTTAATTCTAAAGGTGTGGCTAAAAAATTTATGGAAGGGATTATCAAGTTACATTGGCTGGCAAAATCCATCATTAGTGATCGCGATCCAATCTTTATTAACAGGTTTTTGTAAGAATCTTTTCAAATGTCAGGCATTAAGTTATAACTTAGCTCTGCCTATTATCATCAAACTGATGGCCAAACAGAAGTGGTCAACGGCTGCGTGAAGTAGTATCTTCGGTGCTTTGTGCATCAATGATCGTGTAAGTGGAGTGCCTATCTTCTTTGGGCTAAGTTATGATATAATACAACGTATCATGCCTCAACGAGAATGACTCCATTTCAGGTGTTACATGAACATCCGCCCCCCTCATTCCCACTTTATCATAATAGTTTTTCTTTCATCAAGAAAGTGAATGGGCAACTGATAACTAGAGATGCGATACTTCGATAACTCAAAGCCAATCTAAAAGCCTCCATCAATCACATAAAACAAATAGTTGATTAAAAGAGGAGAGATGTCACGTTTGAAGTAGGTGAAATGATGTTTCTCAAGTTGCATCCCTATCAACAACAATCAATTTTTAAGCGTGCCCACCAGAAGCTTGCCATTCAATTTTATGGGTCGTATCCTGTGATATAAAAAATTAGAGCATTTGCTTACAAACTTCAGCTGCTAACAAGAGCCCGCATTCACCCAGTTCTTGTTAGGTAGTCATAATTTAGCTAAGCTAAGTTTTAACTAGTTGGTAGTGTCTATTTCTAAAATTTTATCCTGTTATCATCCATTAAACTTGTATAACACTAATATAAGGGCTTTATAGATGGATATGAAGAAAATAACAAATATAATCTACCACAATAATATCGTGGTGGTCAACAAAATCATACCAATTGTCATAATATATTTTTGGATTATTCCCTAAAATTTTACCATTTTTCCTTATAAATACTAAAAATAATAAATAAAATAATAAAAGCAAGAAGACTGATAATATGAAAAATATTTGGTTGAGGAAGGATTTCAAACATATAAAATCAAGCTGTAATTTTAGATGGAATCAGGAGCCTAATTGTGTCATATTGTACCTAAAACTTGAGAAACAATGCAAATTCAAAGTCAAATTAAATTATTATTGGACGAATCTACATAAAAATTAAGTCTAGGGACATAATTCAATTTTTAATAGGCCAAATTAAAAGTTTAATTATGTTAAAGAATTAATTTGGGTTCAATTAAAGGATTTAATTAGGTGCAAAGACTTAATTATACTTTAAATTGGTCAAATTAATTTTATTAGGGGCTTAATTGGTGAAATATTAAGTTTGAGAGCTTAATTTGAGCTTGATTGAGAAGAATGGAATTTTAAAAGATCAAATTTAATTTTTATCAAGTTAATTGATTCAAATCAAGGGTAAAATTGCAAGAAAATCAAAAGTTTATGATTAATTAAGAGCTAAATTGAAGAAATCCCTAGTCAAATATCATTTTGCAAAAGGAGTTGAACTCTAGGGACTCAATTGATCGAAACTAAGAGTGAAATTAAAGAGAATTGAAAGTTTAATAGTCAATTGAAAGTTTAATACCATTTTTCGTAGTTGCAGACGATGGTTTTCAATGTGGCTAACCACTGAATGCCCATGATCATATCACAATTTTTGAGGTCCAAGGTAAAGACATCAGTCACAAAATCAACTCCCTGTATAAACCATTGGAAGTGGCTGCACACTAAAGTGCAGGTCATGGTTCCACCATTAGCTACCTGCACAGTTAGAGCCTTAATACTTGTAAGTTTACAATGCAACTTATCTGCCACTTGGTTGCTGATGAAGTTGTGTGTACTTCCAGAGTCCAACAGAATAAACAAGGGTTGTTTCTCTACCCTGCCTGTGACTCTAAGTGTGTTTGGGCTAATTACTCCTTTTAAAGCATTGAAGGATATATGTGGGTTGTAGGTGTCGGGGTTTACTTCGGTTACTCCCTCTTCCTCATTACCTTCCCTATTTTCTTCAACAATATATAAGGAATAAAATTTATTGTTCTAGTATCTGTGCCCAGATATAAAATTTTCATCAAACCAAAAACAAAAGCCTTTAGCTCTTCTCTCATCTGAGTCCCTGTTTCTGATGGGTCTAGTGGTTCTATTGGTAGTGTTGGGGTTATAAGGTGGGGGGCTTGGTAAGATACCAGAGTGGGGTGGTTTAAAACTGTTATTAGGAGGCTCGGGTGGATTTTTGTTGTAACTGGGAAGGGTGGAAGGTTTGTTTTGGTAAGCGAATATGGTTGGATGATAAGTTTGTCTATTAGGATTGGAGCTATAACATCTGTGGGTGAGGGTATTGTCCTGCAATCTAGCTAAGGTGTAGGCTTGTTTTAAAGATTTTGGTTCAAACATCTTAATCATATTCTTGATTTTTACGCTCAGCCCTCTTATAAAAAATACCAAGGCATTTTTCTCAGAAATTTCAGATCGATTCCAGAGGATATCAAAATCCTTGATATAGGTTTCTAAGTCATTTTTCTGCTTTAGTTCAATAAGTTCTTCTAAAGGGTTCTTCTCCCCCCCAAACCTACAACACAGAGCCTCTACATACTCTAGCCATGACACAGCCTGCCCTCCCAAGCTTCTTATGAAATTTTGATGCCAACATAGGGCCATTCCATCTAGATAATAGAAGGCCAGTTTAAGCTTGTCTTGCTTAGTAATTTCTTTAACATCGAAGTACTAGTTACACTTATAAATCCATTTAAGGACATCTTCCCCCTCAAAGATAGGGAATTCTCTTTTTAGTCTGCGTAGGTGATATTAAGGGGGGCGTACCTTCATTGGTCCAATTGAATCTGGTAGGGGAATCCCTTGTGGTGGGAAATCGAGGGGCTTTAGGTAAGCTGGACTCACCTGAAGAGAGCTGAGTTTTCTGCAATGCTGTGTCCACATGAGAAATAAAGGCATCCATAACTTTTTTAAGCTCTCTGAAACGTACATTAGCATCAACCCTGGTATCGTTAAGTTGTTGTTGGATTTGATCATATGCCTAGGGGTGTTCCGGATTGGTGGTTTCATCCACCCTTTTGGCATCTTAGGATCTTGTTTCAGGAGGCATTTGAGTCTGGAGATGCTGCTCTGATACCACTTGGAGCAACTAACTTGGGCAGGGGATTATCAAATTTAAAATGACTGGTAGTGACTTAAATATGAAGGGAAAGAAGACGATAGATGGTGGGAAATAAGTGAGGTACAAGGCTAGAGAGAGAGAAAAAAAAAGAAGAAAAAGAAGAAAATGATGAGAAAATAGAGAAGGTGTGAGGGAAGAATCTCAGAGAAAAAGGAAATGGGTTCAATATTATTTCTACATGCCTTTGTTGAAAACAGAATGCCATATATATAGCAGTCTTTCCTTCTAAAACATTCTCGTGCTTTCCTTATCATCAACATGTGGCTACTAACAAGAAAAATAAAACGCAGAGTATTGATTTATAATTGCTACACATTGTATTATTAAAATACTACCCTTAATTTGAATTCCCCCCATATAAACCCTAGCTATCAGTTTCTTCCTTGTAACAGTCTAGAGCCAGGCGTGCCGGTTTGCAGCTAGGCGCGCGGGTCTGGCCCTGGCGCTTAGGGCATGATAGTCATGCCTGACCCCAACGCCAGGTATCTGACAGCCATGTCATGCCCCGACGCTTGGACCTGCAACCTTACCATACTTCAGCAAAATCCAAACCAATCATTTTATCCTCAATCATTCTTTTAATACTAAATGTATCCTATGAAAAAGACAACCCCACTCCCACTTTATGTCTGTCAAGTTTTTTTAGCAAGGACAATTATGTTAGTATACTGCTCCAATCCAAAGTAATCTATGTCCTTAGTAAACAATAAAAGGGGCACTGAGCTTTTTAGTTTATTGTATAATTGTAAGATTTTTTCAAGAAGTGAGTGCGACCAACTTTCAATACCTTTTGAATCGAATTTTTGAAAATAATACAATTGTTAGTATCATATCTATATGAATCATGCAGCTTCTAATGTTTCTTCCCTTTTATTTGTTCAATAATGAGGTTATATGATTGCTTAGGAGTTTGATTTGTTCTCATTGTATCAATTAACTAAATATCTCTTCTCCTATTTCAATATCAAATGAGTATTCTTTATTTCATCAATAGTTTTAGTCATTTTTATGCTCACTAGCTTTTTTTATATATATATTTTTAATGTAATGATCTCAAATAATTTTCCTACTTTGCATTCTATGACTAATATTAATTATTGTTGAATTTTTTCAAACTCCTTGTTATTATAGATATTTTATGCACACACTAAATGTTTTTAACATTTTATTTGTCGATCATCTTTTTACACTTTTAATCTATTAACACTTAGCCTCTAGGGTATATTTGGTTTGGGGTTAAAGATGTATTTGACATTGAGGTTAAATCTGTTTTTCATCAAAATTTGATTTTTTTTGTTTCAAATTAATTTTTTTCTAGTTTTTTTTATCATTTTGATGTCAAAAATAAATTCTAAATAATAATAATAATAAAATATTATTTTAATGCATTTTCAAGTAAAAAGCACTTTGAAAAGTAACATCTACCACACTTTTAAACATCCTCTAAGTGTTAAAGTGTAAGAAAGTAGCAGAGGGTAAAAATATTAAAGATATTTGATATGTGTGTAAAAAAGATTTTTAGTGATATGATCTAATTTATTTTAAATTAAAATTGAATTTACATGTAATAATAAGTAATATATTGTAATGGGATCCATTTGTTTGGTATTTGTAAAAAGAAGGAAAATTGAAAGTTGGATTTAAGAAAAATATTCACACAAATTTCAAAATTTTTCGTATTAACGATCTTGTTCCCCCACCCCTTTATAAGTGTTACGTATTTGAGGGTTAATTATTAACTCTTTTAACTTTTTTACCTCTCATAAAAAAAATGGTAAAATGTTAACCCTTAACCTTTTACTCTAAATTTAAACACAACTCCAATTTTTAACCCTAAACTAAACAAACTAAAAGTAAATTTTAATTGGTCTCAAGTCTAGTTTATATCAATTAGCCTCCTCAATTCAATTTCTTCTCCTCTGGTATAGGTTTACTCAAGTTATTTTTTTTGTTTTTTTAAATTTTTTTTCACCTTTTGTTTCAGTTAGTATAAATTAATTTTTTTAACTTTCTAGCATTTTTATATGTTTTCTAGGTTGAAAAAAATTAATAATTCAACCATGAGAAAAAAAAACCTAGTTTGGAACTATAGTTCAAGGACAAGACAAGTTGAACATTACTTGGAGTGTGATTAAAGTTAGCACTTCATTAATCACACTGGAGGTTCTTTACGGCATGTTAAGAGAAGAAAGTGGATATGATGAGTAAAACTCAAGGGATATATTTTGGTAGCTAGAGAACTCAAGGGATATATTTTTGCTTGTTTAAACATTGATTCTCTCTTAATTGTAGAATTGGTGAAGGAGAGGATAATATTGATGAGTGATGCTCTAAAACTAGTTTTTATAAAATTTATTTTTACTAATAAAATGTCTTTTTCATTGATTTTATGTTTTTATTTTGTTAATTCAAATCCATTATTTTTTCAATTTCAAACATTAAAATTAAATTGAAATTTATACATGCTACCATTTAAATTCAACTAGTAAGGTAGCTCTCGCTACACCACGGGCCAATTTTTTTTTCCATAAAAAATATCAAAAAAACCTATAACTCAAGAGCATTCGATCTGTCTGCAAAAGAAGACCCAAGAGCATTGGATCCGGCGTTGCATCCAGCCCTAAAGGCTCTTGAGCCTGGAGTTGCCGCCAAACCCAACGCGTTGCAGCCACACCTAATGCTCTTAGGTCTAGCCGCAACACCACACCTAAGAATATTAGGTTTGGCACGTTGGGTCTGGGTTCGGCTGCAATGTCATACCCTTACAGCCACACATAACGCTTTTGGGTTTGGTCGCCGGACCCAAGAGCAATATTTATAATATAAATTATAATGCCAATAGTAATATTTATAATACAAATAATAATATTTATAATATTAATAATAATATTAAATTTATCTGACCCAAGTTCTTATAGTTTTTAATCCCTTCAAATTAAATTTTTGGTTTTTCTTCAATAGTAATAATATTTTATTTCAAATTTATTAATGATGATGATGATGATGATGATGATGATGATGATAATTTTGAATTTTACCCTTCAAATCAAATCTATAGTTTTTTTTTCAATATTAATAATAATATTAAACTCGACTGACCCAAGTTTAAGTGGGTCTGGCTGTAATACCAGACCCAAAAGTTTTGGACACCTATTAAACGTCAGGCCTAAGAGTCTTGGATTTTGCTGTAACACCAGACCTATTAGCCTTAGGTCAGGTCAATGAACCCAAGAGCTTTGGGTTTGGATGTCGACCCATTAGCCTTGGGTCTAGACACCTAACTCAAGAGCCTTGGGCTCGGATGCCTGACCCAAAAGCCTTAGGCTAGACACGGGACCTTAGAGTCTTGAGCCAGGTGGGGGTGCAAGACCCAAATGACTTATGTCTATACCCTTGCCACACCCAAGAACCTTGGGTTAGACGTCCCTTTCCAGCCTCAAGTTTCTTAGGTCTAGAAAAGGATGTCTGGAAGAGGATGTTAAACCCAAGTTGTTAATAATAATAATAATAATAATAACAATAATAATTGATTTTACCTTTCAAATCAAATTTTTATTTTTCTTATAGTAATAATATTTATTTTAAATTTAATAATATTAATGGATTTAATAATATTTATAATAATATTAAACTTGTCTAGCCTAAATTTTTATAGTTTTTAATTTCTTCAAATAAAATTTATGATTTTTCTTCAATGATAATAATATTTTTTTAAAATTTATTAATGATGATGATAATGTTAAACTCTTCTGATTCAGGCTCTTGTATTTTTTAATCCATTCAAATCAAATTTATGGTTTTTCTTCCATAGTAATAATATTTTATTTTAAATTTATTAATTATAATAATAATAATTTTTAATTTTACCCTTCAAATCAAACTTATAATTTTTCTTCATTAGTAATAATATTTTTTTTTTCAAATTTATTAATAAAAATAATCATAATAAGAATAATAATAGTAATACTAATATTAACAATAAGAATAATACAGATATTATTAGAGCGCTGAATTTATTTTTTTTCGTGGGGCGTGGGGACTTCCAGCCTTTTTTTTAGAGCGCTGATTTTTTTTTTTCAATTCCTTAACATTTAAAATTTGATCAAAATAGTTCATTTATAAAATAATTTGATTTTTTACTTTCTAAACAACGTCACATATATCATTTATATTTAAAAATGAAAATCAAGATTCTTACAGATGGTAAAATATATATGAAAAGAAAAAAAAAATTAAAAAGTGAAGTTCATTAAAAACAAATAAGTAAAAAATATAAATTATTTTAAAAATTGATAAAATCTAAATTATTATTTATAAAATGAAAACTAAACTATTATTTTTTGTTTAACTAAATAGCTCATTACATTTCTAATTAACTTAATCATGAGTTCACAAGTGTATTTTTTTATCTTATAAAAACTAAACATATATAACTCATTAATTGAATTTTTTTTTAATAAATCTGTTTAGAAAAACACTATAGACCAAGATACAATTAATTGTGAAACTCATTAATACAATTCATTATGTGTTTTTTTTATATATATTCTTGTATCATTTTCTATTCCAATCACATATATTTTTCTTTTCAATTTCATCATTTGACATTGGATTAATTGAGAATTGAGACTGATAATTTATTTTTATTAGCTTGCTATGGAGTTTTTGCGGTGATAAAAAAACTCCTGGCCATTAAGTCAATGCTATATTTGGAAAAAATAAAATTCAATTTTATTACTTAGAATAAATTAAAAGTGCAAGGACCAAATTTAATATTAATTTTTTTATTGTTCATGAAACGTGAATTTTAAAATCTTGATCCCCAAAGTCTTTCATTTTTTAAAAAAACATTTTGATCCCTATTTATTGAGGTTTTAATCTACACTTTATTTATTTTGCATTTTGATCCCTGGATTTCATGAGGTGAGAGAATTACTAAAAAACAAGGGAGAAAATATAAAGTTTTCAGTTGTTCATATTTAGACAACTAAAAAAATTCTCGGTATTATTAAGTTTCATTTGATAAGAAGAGTTCAATTAAAGTGTTTTTGACCCTTCATTTTACTAAAAAAATAAATCATGACCTGTGTTTTTTTTCTAAATAAAGATAAATAACGTATTTTCTGTTTAGACAAAGTATTTTTCACTATATATTTTTTTTATTAAAAAAATAATATCTATTTGTAACATATTTTTATTCAAAAACACCTCAAAAACATGCTTAAAAACATGCTAAAAACTTTATTTATAATCCTAAAACACCTTCTAATCACCTTAAGAGTAAATAATCAAACTGAATAAAAAAATTAGAAACCCTGATATATCTTTTGTGGCATGTTTAAAAGGTAAAATTATCATAATTAAATTACCCTTTTCAAGACGATTGCATTAATATTAATATCGATTTTTTTTTTATTTTATGATAAAAAATGTGGTCGCCAAAATTTTTCTCTGTCTCATTGACTCTCTCTCATCTCTGACAGTCTTTGATAGTAGGTGAATAGTAAAAGTCAACAAATCTTCAAGTCTAGAGTATAATAATATAATGACGTAGAAGAAGATAAAAATATAAATCACGGATAGGTTTTGAGAAAATCCAACCCACAGGAGAGAGGAGAGGAGAAGAGAAGAAAGGAGAGCCCAAAAGGCAATTCTTCCCGTTAACGAAGGTAATTTCGTTTATGTTTTCTCATTTCTTGTTTTTTTTTCTCGAAATTTAGTTATCATGATTACGGTTTAGTTTCAATATTATAAGAATTCAGCTGGGCTAGCTGGGCATAATAGGATATGATGTGAAATTTGATTTTTCTTATAACATAAAAGCAAAAACAATATCAAGAGTTTGGTGGGATTTTTTTGATTTTTGAACCCATCTATTGATTTTTTAGGAATCTATGCATCAACCCATCATACCTGGTTTGCCGGATGACTTGGCCTTGCGGTGTCTGGCAAAGGTATCTCATGGATACCATGGACTTCTTGAATCTGTCTCCAAGAGATGGAGGGATATGATTCGCAGCGCTGATTATGCCCGCTATAGAGCGAAACAAGGATGTTGCGGTGATTGGCTGTTTGTTCTTACTGAGCAGTCTAACAACCAATGGGTTGCCTTTGATCCTGAAGCTGACAGGTGGCATCCCTTGCCAAAGGTTTCTGGGGATTGTGCTGACCGTCAGCATTTTGGATTTTCCTGCGTTTGTGTTTATAATCGACTCTTAGTCATTGGGGGCTCCTATGCACCACTGGATTCGTCAGTTCTAATTCAAAGACCTTTAATAACAGATAATGTTCTCCAGTTTGATCCATTTAAGAAACAGTGGACTAGTGTGGCAAGAATGCGAACACCACGTTCTCACTTTGCTTGCAGTGTTATCGCTGGTAAGGTTTATGTTGCTGGTGGGCGCAACTTATCTTTCACCAAGGGGCTTGCGCTGGCTGAGGTTTACGATCCTTTAACAGACAAGTATGTTCATTTGCACAACTGCAATAGTTATTTGTGATGTTGTCTAACACCCTTGATAATTGTTTAGTGACTACTGGTTGCTTCTTATTAAACAGCAGGATTTTGCATGCTTTGTGATTTGAGTGCATGGTTAATTACCAAAAGATTATCTGTTTTTTTGTTAATTATCTAAGTTGTCATGATCCTCCTTTTTCTTTCCGTCATTTTCTCCAGTCTTGCCTGGAACGTTTCTATTGTCAAAGTTTACAAATTTATTAGCTGAAAATTTGATTACATCTTCTTTTTTTGTGAAATCCATCACCATTACAGTTTACTGCTTAGGTTTATAATGACACTCCCCAATCAATCATGCATCTTCATTAAGTCAATATGGATATTTGCTTTGGAGTATTATGCATGTACATGCACAGAAAAATCTATGTTAAATGGCTGTCACCCTTGGGGGGGTGGTGTGGTTGTTTCTGATTGCGTTAATTCCATGAACAATACTTAGTCCACAGTACCTCATTTAAGGGCTAATGGAATTAAGATCTTGTTCAAATTCATCTTTTTCTAGTGCAATTTGTTGCTGGTTATGACATAGCAGAAATTGCAGATGGGAGGAATTGCCGCCAATGCCGGCACCACTGATGGACTGCTTAGGATTATCATATAAAGGCAAATTTCATGTTTTGAGTGACCAGGTTGGCCTGTCAGAGACAAACATAACTCAAGTTTTCAATCCATCAATTAACACATGGTGCACAATGGAGGACATTTGGCCTTTCTCCAGGGCAATGCAATTTGCAGTTCAAGTCATGTGTGATGGAAGAGTATACACAGTTGTTGATTGGGGTGAGAGCTTGATTAAAACAAGGGACTCTGAGGGAGGAGAGTGGTACACTGTGGGTTCAGTGCCTTCAGTCATTCTTACCAACCACACGAGGGCTTTGGAGGCCTTTAGTTATGGTTTTGCTTCCCTTAGAGATGAACTGTATATATTGGGTGGAAAGGTTCTCAAGTGGGAAGAGGCAGGAGCTGGAAGGTTTGACATCGTGAGATTAGATTTGGTGAGGGTTTGCAATCCAGTAGCTAGGCCTTTAAAATGGAAGGAAACCAGGCCAATGTGTGGACCAGCATGTGGCTCTATTCTAGGATGTGCATCTCTGGAAGAGGAAAGTTGTTCTCAATCGAGGTAAAGGAACCCTTTGTTACTTCGGTGTTCACCATCTCTCGGCGAAGCCTATATTATGACTTTATTGAATTTTTACAATCCTGTAATTATAGTTTTTCTTAATAAACTGCGTAGAGTTTTCTTTGATTAGAATTCTCCTTGATCTTGTGGCTAATGTACCCTCTTGTATGCTTCAGTTGGACGTGAAGAATGCACTTGTTATGGCCAATGCAGTCACGGCTAATACAAAGGTGGGAGGCGTGTAATGGCAGTGTCCTTTCAACAGGCGCATCAGTCAGTCATTGGACATCCGTTGACACCATGTTTGGCTTACCTTTTAATTCTATTCCACTCGAAGATGACACAAGGCAGGATCTGTTTAATGAAAGATTCCTCGTCTGGTTGGCGTGCTTTTTAATTCCAGGATTAGTTTAATGAAGACGGTTTTTACTTGAAAACTTTCCCTTGATGATGCCTTAACAATCGATTTGCAAGATCGAGAACAGGAAAAGACAGGAGAAATATGGCTCAAGTCTGCTTCACTGTTTCTCTTTGTTTGTTTATGCCTATTGGAATACAAACGCTTTTCTCAATGTTCCTAACCACATTGTGACTGAAACTTGGGGAGAAGTAATCACTGAAGCTATATATTCCAAGAACCCTTATGAAAGGAGCAGTCTGCTTCACTGTTTCTCTTTGTTTGTTTATTTCTCTTTGTTTGTTTATGCTTAGATTGAAAAGCTAGGATTTAGTGATTTCTATCAATCTTCGAAAATAATTAGATAGAAATACTGCAAACACAGCCATTGTGACAATGAGTTTTGTCCACTCCAAAACTTGCTGCCTGCAGTCAGTTTGGGCTATAACTTGTACTGGTGGGGTTTTCTGAACGATTTGATACACGGTGGTGTGCGACGGTTGCATAGAAGAGAAGAAATTGGCGCTTCCTGCGTGAAATTTAGAGGCACTCGAGATTCATATTTATGGTCATTAATGGACATGGTTCAAATAAGCCCGAACCCTAGGACCTCCTCCAGGTGTGGGCTCGGGCGGGGTCCTTGTGGGGACCTACCGTCTCGAGCCTAGCCTGCTTGTCATTGGACTTGGAATTGAGCCTTGGGGGACCCATTATCTCAAATTTTGGTTCTGGATTGTGGTGCCTGAACCCATCTCCCTTTTTTAATTGATTGAACTTAGGGTTTCAAACCCGAATCCGACTACTGGGTTCACTTGTTTTCATCAACTTTCTGCTTATGCCAAATGCATACCCATGAATCATCAAGTAAAGTTTGAAGCAGAGCAGATGCACAACAACATTCTTTTCTATATCACCACCACATGAGACTCGTTTTTTGTAAAAGATGGTGGACTAAACCCTAATATCAAATTTAACAATTTAATTACAAAAAATTATATTAATATTTACATTAGTAATTTGTCTATACGTATGTTATCGACGGATGAAAACAAATCTCATGTGGTAGTGTTGGGGACTCTTGAATACCTAAATTAGCATATATGTATATGTGTGTGTATATATATATATATAAAATGTAACCTTAATCATTTTATGTTAACGCCTGTAATCTCTTGAAGTTTGCTTTAGAGTTTGTTATTTATAAAAAATTTTTTTTGACTGAGTGTTGTCTTTCAAATGAAACTACACAAAGATGTCATTATTGAGTCATGTGAGATGCTTAGAAAGATCTGACTTGGTAAGCTTGGTGCAGGGCTTCTCAAGGGCAGCCTAACTTTTAACATTTTTTTTTTTGGGATTTAAGGAAACATCATTTCTTGAAAAGTGTATTTTGTGAATTCAGATGAACGAATAAAATCCTTACTGTTCCAGACTCTTATAAAAAGTACACGTCCTAACACAAACTCGAGACCTGCTATGCAAATCTCAAGTTTTTTACCATCACACCACGTTTTTTGAGGACATAACTTTTAACCTCTTAAAATCTATCAATTAAGTAAACTTTTTGCCAAGTGTTTGAATTTGATAGAGGCAGAAATGGAGGAGTCATGGATGATGATGGGTGGAAATGATAAAGATGAAGATTTTAAGTTCAAAGCTTTTGATTTTTTTTCATGTGTTAACCTAATCTTTTTTATGTAATTTCTAGTTATATTTAAGCAAATTTATTATTTTTGGGATGTTCGTTTGAATGTTGCATGAACATTTAATAGATATTTTTTTTATATTAACCCGTTAAAACAATTCAAATACTTTGAAAAATAAAAATTAATTAAAAGTATTTTTTTTAATTTTTTTGAAAGACACAACATTGTAAAGAAAAATAATTGCTAAATAATAAAAGTTTTTTTGTTATCATAGTAGCGATTATTTTTTAAAATATTTTTTATTTTAAAATACATTAAAATTATATTTATATTTTATTTTTAAAAATTATTTTTAATACCACCATATAAATCAATTTGAAAATATTAAAGAAATAAATTCAAAATTAATTCTTAAATAAAAAAAACAAACGTGATGTAAAGAAGTGGTCCTACCATGAGGCTGTTATAATGGTTTCATGATCATAATTCGTGAAAAGCTGAGAAAGTGAGTCCCTGCATCCTTCTAGCTGGCTGGCAGCAAGCCTTCATGATTAGCGAGGGTGTCGGTGGAGAAGAACTTTCAGGTCACTGCCAAAACAAAAAGACGAGTGAGTGTGGACCCTTCTTCAGACCCCATTTCGTCTTCATCCCTTTCATTTCATACCATACCAGAAAAGATACATTTACACTACTCTCTAATTATCAACAAACAAGGACAAAATGCAGTGGCTTGTCGATTGAATTAAAGGTCCAAGACTTTTGTGAGATGGACCCTTGCACAAGTCATAATCTTCTTTCCTGCTGACAAATTTATATTCTTCCAATTTACGAGTACCTTGTGATGGGCACAATAGAGGAAAGAGTTACCATGCCGAAATCAGCAAGATCTGATTTTTATAGTTGTAGGTTAATCTATCTAGTCGTTGTTAAAAAAGAAATGGCTTTGCAGTTCATCGAGGGTAGGTGAATCTGTCTAGTTGTCGGTGATAATTTTTTTTACTACTGTAATTAAACTAGATTTGGTTTAGCGGGTTAATCTTGTGACTCGTTTTATGGATCAATCTCGTGACTTGTTGATTCAATATTTAGTTTAAACGGGTTTATATTAAATTAGATGAGAGTTAATCTCATCGATTTAGCAAATCAATCCGCCAACCGATCAAAACTCTTAATAGACAAGAGTTCATTTTCTTGATTTCTCACCAATAGGAATGGCTGGATTCTCTTATACCAAGATATCATTGGGGTTGGCTCGCCCCATCTTTGTTGATTCTTGGTCCTTTATGGGGCCTTTTAGCCCCCTTTTTGTAAAAAGTATCAAGTATCTTTATTAAATGAACGTTGTCAAATGATAATGATTTTAAAAATTGTGTAGTTTTGCTGTAAAAAGCTTGGAGAAGTAGTGCTAGTGTTATCTTGTCTGCTCCATCTATCCAATAAATAGATGTATGAAGAAGAAGAAATACCACGTCGCCTCTCCTTCTACTTCTCATTCTGATATAAAGTTGCTGGGATCGGCTTATCTTACACTCCTATATACGTGTATATATATATATATATTCTGAAATAGTTAATGCAAGCAGTGAGAGGAGGAGGAGGAGGAGGAAGAAGATGATGACGTTGTACTTGTGGTTGGGATTTATGTATGGGTTAATGATGTGCTCTTTAACATGGAAATGTGTAAACTGTTTTGAATTCGAACACTCTCAGCCTCTGCCTCTCCAAGATTGGAATAATAATGTCACTTATAAAGCAGCAGCAGAAGCATTTGCATATGCATATGCTCGTCGCACACCACCGTTAATGGTGGGTCTTACACTTGTTAATGCAGCTGCTTCAAAGGGAGCTGGTACCTTCTTATTACTCTTAACTCTCACCTCATCTCCTCCGTAACTGATAATATGAATGATAATGACTTGCAACCTCACCAGTTTTCTCTCTTGTTATTCGAATAATATGCAGTCTGCCTGGATGGCTCATTACCAGGGTACCACATCCACAGAGGATATGGATCAGGCGCAAACAGTTGGCTCGTTCAATTGGAGGTATCCAGCTACTTGCTCTTCTATCATATCTTGTTCTTCAGGATTCAAGCCTTCTCCTAAGCACCTGCTCTCTCTCTTTCTTTCTCAAACAGGGCGGAGGATGGTGTAATTCAATCAGAAAATGTGTTTTTAGTAAGAAAACACGCCATGGTTCTTCACATTATATGGAAAAGCAGATACCTTTTGAAGGCATTCTCAGCAACAAAAATGAAGAAAATCCTGGTCATTCATGTCTCTTAACAACTTCTTCACATGACTTACTCTCATAATTCTTGCACAAATTATAACTGCTATGTGCATTTGCAGATTTTTATAATTGGAACAGGGTCAAGGTTCGTTATTGTGATGGTGGATCTTTTAGTGGAGACAGTCAAAATGAGGTCAGTGATCTTTCAGCACATATTTTCTTTTATGTGCTTTGCCAAGTCTGTTCTTCATTGCACAAGTCTCAAAAACAGGAACTGAAAATCTTGCATTATTCATAATCTTACTTCCGTCTCCGCTCATCTACAGTACCACTCTCATTTACAAATATTTATCTACATTTCCCCACAATCAGTAGTTTGAGGGTATTGCTGACCTGCTCACTAAGCTGCTGGACTTGAGCTGTATTCTCCAATTAAAATTTATTTGTTTTCCAATGGAAGATTGAGTGAAATTTACCAGGCCTCTGGCTGAGTGAATAACGACTTCATCCTTACTCCACAGGCAGCACAACTCTATTTTAGAGGACAAAGAATCTGGTCAGTTGTCATGGAAGATTTGATGTCGAAAGGAATGCGCTATGCTAATCAGGTCCCTCAAACCTGCCATACAACTTTTGTGCACTGTTTTAGTTTTATTTATTTGTAGGTTTTTTTTTTCCTCTTTTGTTGTTTTCTAGGCTCTTCTGTCTGGTTGTTCAGCTGGGGGTTTAGCATCTATACTACATTGCGACGAATTCCGGCATTTATTTCCAAGAACTGCTAGAGTCAAGTGCCTCAGTGATGCTGGTTTATTCCTTGACGTGTAAAGACCACGAGATCCTTGCATTTTCACTCCTCATTGTGTTTCCAATATTAGCATGGCTAAACTACAGTAGTCTCTTGTATGCAGACCTGACATCTCTGGTTGGCGCACGTTAAGATATATGTTTGCGGGAGTGGTCATGCTGCAGGTACCTAGACTTTCCTTCAGATTTTCCATTACAGTGATTCAGTGCTGCGAATCCTGAGGATTCTCAGCGACGTATGGGTATATCAAGCACAACGAATTACTCAACAAGAAAATATTTTGGCATGGCTCTTTTGTTGGCCCAGATGGAAATCATTATTCCTGCAGAAAGTCATTAATTGATGATTCTATTCCTATCATCTTGTCTATTGATATTTTACTTTTGTCAGACTCCATAATGATCTTCTAAGCTTAAAACAACTAGCTATTTAGTTGATCCTAACATCTAGTCAATCAATTACTCAATCTCAGTTTGTCTGGACTTAGTCCGAAGCAATTCTCTATCGATTCAAGTTAATGCTGGAATGATGCTTCTTCATCCAATCCATCTTCACTTTGTCATCTACGTTTGCTTTATAACATTTCTACATTATCTTTACCGTCTCCTTTGAGCTTTATGTATAAAGATCATGCTTCTTGGGGTGGATTTCTTTGCTACCTCCTTAATATTTGAAGTCGGTTGACAATGGCAGAATCATGTATTTCCATTGAACACAGTTCCATACATCACGTTAGCACTGGTTTTTTCAGTGATCTGAATAATTTTCTTTGTGTATTTGTTCATTTGTCATGATCTTGATTCTTGAGGTTAAAACTGGTTTAGAAAAACTACGTGTTTAATCTATCGCAGGGGATGCAAAAGAACCTGCCCCAGGGTTGTACTAAACGCTTCAATCCAATCATGGTAATCTTTTTCCTGCAGCACATATGTTGCTTGCCATTTCATTTTTCTTCTGATATTATTCATGAATCTTCTTTGCTCAGTGCTTTTTCCCTCAGCGATCAATTGCTAGCGTCAGGACTCCACTTTTTCTTGTCAATACAGCTTATGATACATGGCAGGTATCCATTGTGTCTGTACTGCTCTAAAATTTAAACTAGTTAATGAAATATAAACGAATTTACTATCTGAGGAAGTTTCTGTCATTCCTATCTGCCTCATGTGTGACGCATACGCAAGGGTGTCACGACATGTTAATACCAACACCTTTTACAGCACCAGTGTATGCACTGAATCGTTCATACAGATACAGTCAGGTCACTTGCAGTCGTACTAAATCCATATGAGATTTCATGCTTCACATGAATACATTCTACTATTTACAGAGAGTGTTTGATGACACAAAATAACAAAGATTTGTTCGCGTTTGCTTTCCCTTCAAACAGATCCAGGTCAGTTTAGCTCCTGCCTCAGCTGATCATCATGGAAACTGGAATGGATGCAGAAAAAACTATGCACGCTGCACTGGATCACAAATTAGTTTTCTTCAAGGTGATTTATTACTGTTCCTACAAATGATAGTTTCATGATATCACTTTTTTTGTCGATGCAGTATTTTGATGATAACTTCTATGGTAACTTACCACCACATTTGTTTCACCTGAATCAGGTTTCAGAAATCAAATGCTCTATGCTGTAAGAGGCTTCTCAAGGTTGAAGAAAAATGGATTGTTTATAAATTCATGTTTTGCTCATTGCCAGACAGAGAGACAGGACACATGGTTTTCTCCAGGTTCTCCCCACATTAAAAGCAAGGCAAGGCCATTCCAACCTAACTTGTTATTCTCTGAAGTTAATACCACATCACTGCTTTACATAGTATGTGCTTAAATTCATTTGTTAAATACCCTATTTTGAACACAAAACAACCCTGCTTTTGGCCCCATCAGTGTGAATCCCTGCAATCAAATTCTTAGATAACGTGCAACCGCTTCGCTTGTGTCCGAGTAAGAAACAATCAAAGGAAGAACACCACCAACCAATGCCTTTGCATTGCCTTAATGCCACTGAGCACAAAATTATTACCATCATAACTTTCAAAAAACTACAGTTCCTTTTCTTTTGAGAGTTTTAATTATAGTCAGCTGAGGCGGGCTCTCTGTGATGCAATTGATGATCAACTTACAGGGGATAGCGGAGTCTGTTGGCAACTGGTATTTTGATCGTGCTGTTATTATGGCTATTGACTGTCCGTACCCTTGTGACCATACCTGCCACCACCTGGTGTTCAAGTGATATTCTAGTTATATAGCTACGATATGTGTCATTGAGCTTTCAAGAAAATAAAATCTCGTTGAGCAGTTCAAGTGATGGTATTCAAGACTCGATTGCCTTTTTCGTTTTTTCTTTTACATCTTCACTGAGTTGAAGGATCATGAAAGTTGTAAATGGCAACGTAGAATTTATTAGCTGTGAGATTCATGCATGGGAACATGCTGAAGGATCTACTACTACACTTTTGGTTGTCAAGGAAACTTAGGGATACAGCTGCCTGCTGAAACTAGCTAGTTTTGATTCTGACAACTTCTAGGCATTAGGAGTTCAATTGTCAATCACAATAATAATGATTAGAAGTACGTTGATCATAATTTCTCATGGCATCATAATAATTCTGCTAAGTCAGACGGCCAACAGGATGATCATCGGCAATGTTATGATACTGATGGCTCCGTATTTCTAAACTCAATATTTTTGTGGTTTTAAATAGCCCAAACCTGTGATATGATTTCAAAGGTTGCGGGGTAGCCAACATATTGTCACCGTTACTGATGTTGCTGATGAGCAGGAAAATTGAAAGAAAACCCTATGCATATTCCTTACGACTTTGCCTGTCACAATGGTTAAATGTGTTGGCATTTGTGCTTGAATCTACCTTGCACTAGGCAAAAAGTATAGAGTTGATCACTAACATGATTATGGAGGAAACACTCATTTGGTGCTTATGTATTATTAACCACAACTGGTTGAGTTATTCTCCGGTGATTATGCAAATCGGACAGTATGTCATTAAGCTGTTTTGTGGTGGTCAAATCCTCTGTTCTTTGCCTTTTGTAGATTCGAAAGATAGATAAGAGTGGTTGGAGTAGTAACCTAAGATTTTAGTTCACGCTTGGCATGATTTCTAGGCATGTTGGCATCTTAGAAATTTGAAAGTCTTGTGCACTTGTACTCAATCTGCTCCATACAGAAGAGGTAAAATTTTTACTCTTTAACAGATCATGCATGGCACCAATCTGAGATGGTGCCTTGCTGGACTCCTGGAAATTGCTTGCCAAGGCTGTTTTCCCATTTTCCACCCCCCCCCCCCCCCCCAACCCAATCATCATCATCATAGAAGTAGGCGTTAGAGAGAGAGACGATGAGAAGAAGAAAGTATCTTTTGTGACTTTTTAGCTTAAATTCCAAAATAAAAAGAAAGAAAGAAAGAAAGCTTCAATCTGCAAGTTCTGCCAACCAAGAACCAAGGATTAGCATTTTGATTCAGCCATTTTGATATACAGAAATACTGTAAAATATCTTGCAACAAACACTCTGAAATCACAGCTAAGGTCTTTCTAAAATGGAAGTCCTCTTCCTCTGTGCCATCAAATGTTTGCATAATAAATTTTAAGAGCTGATGAATCCCTAGATTATCCCACAAGTCATTACAACGTAATCATCACGTGTATACCGAGATTTGAAAATTATTGTTATTAATACCACCAGTGATGCCAATTTGCGTTTGAGCCATCTCCATCTATTCGATATTTCTGGTGGTTTGACGTTGATTTGGTGCATCACGAGTGTAGTGTCTGTTGATTGTGTTCGGCTAGAAATGATGTGTTGTGATATTCCGACCACTTGATATCTGTTGTCTCAGCATCAGCGGAATGGAGTTGTAAGGTCTTGTCTGATGATCCACCATCATCTGCCAACCCCCATGAGAAGACGTGGCTATCGAATAAGGACTTTTTCTGAAACTCAGTACTTTCGCTGCTGCAATTACTTGAATCCCAATGGATGTTATTGAATGTGCCCATTGAATGAAAGGGAAGACCTGCATGGATTTTATTGTCCATTTGAGCAGATAAGATTGACCTTGAAATCGTGGGTACTAGTGTTCTGGAGTTGAGTTCTTGGTTTGGCTCAAAAAGACTGCACTTCTGGTCAAGCTCTAATTGCTCATGATTCAACTGCTGGACTGGGAATTGCAGGTAAGCAATTGAATCTAAAGGGCTGTGCTGGATGTTGGGGTATCGATTGAATGGCAAAGACTTGTCTGGGAAGAATTCCTGGTGGGCACTGGTTTTGGAGGCATTCAAATTGTCATCTCCTTTTTCAATCTTACAGCTCGATACATCAATGAGTGATGGCTTTGAACTATCTGCCTTGAGATTGAGTGAGATCGCTGTATCCAGTTCTCTTGAGGCCTTCTCAGGGCACTTGCTGGTAGAAAGCTTAGCCTCAGAAAGTGGCTTGTGGGTGTTGGGGTCAATACCTTTCTGCATGAGTTTCTTCTTAATGGAAGAGTTCCATAGATTCTTTATCTCATTGTCCGTTCTTCCTGGTAACTGTGCTGCAATTCGAGACCACCTGATAGGATAGGAATGCATTACAGTTCTGTGAGCACAGTTATCATTGATCTGACCTGAATACCGTTAGTTTAATACAAGGAAGAAGGCACTAAATTATTGACACCTGTTGCCTAGAACTGACTGAAGTTGGATTACGAGGTTCTCTTCTTGGCTTGAGAATCTGGTTCTTTTCAAGTCTGGTCTTAAGTAATTGATCCACCTCAGCCTGCAACTCTTTCCGCACCTTTCAAGACCTGAAAATTCATGATCACATTAGAAAATAAACAAAAACTTGTTAGAAGCAAATTAAATAACATCCCAGGGTTGGCTGGCAGGGGCCTCCCAGAGAGACAAGAAGTGTCACCTGCTAGCTTGGGGACGGAGCTCCAGCATCCATGTCCATGCTCGGTAATGTACCTCAAAAGCTTCTCATCTTCGTCCGGGGACCACAACCCTTTTCTTAGTTTCTGCTTGTAACCGCAAGATTGCCTCCCCATTTGAAGAAGAAATTAAGCTTAATTTTCTAGTTGAAGAATGGTCTGTCAGAACGCAGAAGAAGCAAAGCCTTAGGATCTTAATAGGCTTGTGTTTCATTAAAGTTATAACTAAGTTGGAAGTGGAAGAGATCAGAAGGAAGGAAGGATGTATACAAGTTTGAGAAAGGGAAACAACATCTATGATGAAGGTCCTGAATTATTATTAATTGATGGAGAAGGGGAAGCCTCAAAAGAAGTGAGAAGTCGCCTTCAAGAGGTTGATACATTACACACATGTTCGAGTCTCTTCTATCTAATTGCTTTGGTTTTGGCCCGCGGCTGTCTCATCAAGGTCCATCTATCAATTTCATGCACAAGCTGTTCTGAAAAAAAAGACCAGGAAAAGGTAAGAACAGCAGAAATGATTAGATTAGAAGAAGTCTTTGTGTATTGTTTGTATTGTATCATAATTTCTTCTTCCTGCATGCTGGCCACCATCTAGGAAATGGGATGGTGACTTAGTTAATGTATTGATTGAAAAGTAGTTTTTTTTCATGGAGTGTGAATTCTGAAAAAGTATTTTTTGATATTTGGTAGTGTAATGGAAAATAAGTTAGAAAACACTTTCTAGTATTTGGTTATGTCATGGAAAATGAGCTGAAAAATAACTTATTAATGTTTTATTTTTCTCAAGTTTATTAAAATAATGAGGAACAAATCTTACAAATTAAAAAGTTGAATGAGAATGAAATTGAAAAAAAATATAATTTCATAAATTATCTCAAATAAAATGAATAATAATCAAAATAATAAAGATCAAATTTAAAAAATTAAAAAAATAAAAGATGAAGAAATTAAAATAATAATAATTAACATTTCATAAATTATTTCAAATAAAATAAGTAATAATAAAAAAAATAAGGACCAAATTTGATAGATAAAAAATTTCAATAAAAAAATGATAAGGAAAAAGCAAATAACAATTATAAAAATAAGGATTAAAGTTAATATAAAAATTAAATTTTAAAAGATGAAATTGAAAAATAAATATTCAAAACAAATTATATATAACAATCAAAAGTTTGAGGATCAAATTTAATATAATCAGCAAATAATGACATTTCTAAATTTTTCACAACTTTCAGAAAGTGTTTTCTGCCTAAATTTTTCAGGAAAACATTTTCCTGAAAACCAAACTAAATTTTTCTTTGACAGGAAAGTGTTTTTCATTGACCAGCTTTTCTAAAGGCAAACAAACACAGGAAAGTTTGGAAAGTGATTTCTCGGAAACCACTTTCCGGAAAACAAACACAGCCAAAAAGAAAAATACTTTCCTGGAAACCAAACCAAATTTTTCTTTGACTGGAAAGTGTTTTTTGTCGACCGAAATGTATTTCCGTTGACTGGAAAGTATTTTCTGTTAACCAACTTTTCTAATAGCAAATAAACACATAAAAGTTTGGAAAGTGGTTTCCCTGAAACTACTTTTCGGAAAACAAACATGGCCTTATTAGTCTGTGTTTGACATTTCATAACTTTTGATGCGGCTGTGGTTTAAAGAAACAGGTTAGAGAATGTTTGTGTTTTTGTCTTTAAATGTTTTTTAAAAATATATATTTTTTAATATTTAATCAATGTATTTTAAATATAATTCAATAGTTTTGATGTGATAATATCAAAAATAAAAAAAATCTAAAAAAAATTATTTTAGTAAATTTTAAAATAAAAAATACTTTTAAAAAGTTTCATGTATTACAAACAAACTAGAAGTTATGGATTATGGTTTTTTTAAAAAAGGAAATTCAAGTTTCTATTGTAATTTATGATGAAAAATCAGGTTTAAATAATGAAAAACAAATAATTTTTAAAATTATAATCAGCTAAAGAGTATATTCATTTGGTAAAGTCAAGAACTGAATATTTAATTCAATTATATATACATCAGCAATCTCACAAGCAATACTGAGTTGGTACAGACAACAAATTAAAGATTTAGGGTTTGAAGGATTTAGCAGCAGAGTTACTTCAATGATTGTTGCTGGTGTCCATCCATGGCCAGCCCTAACATGATGAACTCGAATAATGATTCTAAACCATGACTACTTTTTGACAAAATAGCAACAAATGGACCCACCCTAATAGAAACCTGTATCAGATCTCAAATGTAACAATCCTGTGGACACGGAGTGAGATCGATCGATGGGAGACAGAGGATCAGTGGTCAAAGGGATATCTCGATCACACATGATGATCAAGGAATTACTGTGGTCCCTTGGTGAGTGGGATTTTCGGAGGTGTGATGGCCACCGACAGGGATGAGCAACTTAAGCCCTTACATTTTATCCCAGGGAAGCAGGCTACAGCCTCAGTCTCACACAATCTGTGGTCCTTTCTGTGGAATCTGCAGAGTTCTTCAACCTCAATCAAGAAAGATACATAAATTTGAAATATGAGTGCATGAGGGCCCTGAAATTCTGCTCTTTAGTAGCTAAGATCAGACTTTGTCAGCTCCTGGCTAGCTTGGGATGTTTTACAGATGAAGGACGTTTCTGTGATGTGAGGGAGTTCCAGTATAGTAAAACTTGAATGCGCCTTCTTCGTGCGGCTTGTAGCATGTATGCACAACCATATGATAAGAAAGGGTAACTTCCATACATTTAGTGATGTTCTAGTGATAAAAATTTAAAATTAAAAGATTTGATTTTTTTGTGATTTCGGGTTCAAATCTTGTAGTTACTTATATGATGGCCATTGGATATTTACATAATTATTAATTTCAGAACCCAACTTTAGGACCCATAGAATTAATTAAAATATACACAAACTGATCCAGATACTCATATTAAATTAAAAAAAAAACAACTTCCATTTCATACTTAATCATTAAGATTACTAAATAATAATAATAATTATATTTCCTTTTGATTTCAAGGTATACCATGAGAGAAAGTATTGTGGATTCTCATGGTATTTTTTTTCTTTTAAGTATTTTATATTTAGAAGCTAATAATTTTTTAAAATTTTATCATTTTATATACATATTAAATGAGAATTGAGCTTGATTCATCAATTTTATTATTTTTTTCTTTGATAATTTATTTTGATTAGTTTTCTATAGAGTTCTTGTGATGTCAAAATAAATATTGATATTATTTAATTTAATAAAATTTAATTTTATTTTATTGTATAAAACAAATTGAAATTACATGTATAAAATTTGTCATTTTTTATTTTTTATTTTTACTATTCACGAGGCACACAATTTAAAATTCCAATCGTCAAAGTTTTTTATTTTTATTTTTATTTTTGATCTCTATTTAATAAGATTTTGACATTTCATTCTCTCACTTTATTTGATGGGTCCTATGCTACAAGAATAAGAGCATGGCTTGTTATCTACCTTTATATTTTTTTTTATTTTTAATTAAAATCCATTAAGATGGATTAATTAAAAATATTTTTTGAATATTATTTTATTAAATATTATTTAATTTTTATTTTGTTTTCAAATAATATTATAACATTCTTTTTATAATATTAGCAAGTATTTTTTTTATACAACTATTCATGATGGTTTTTTTTAAAAAATTTAATTTGGTGGCTTTTGTATGCATGCATATTTTAATTATTGTATAATTAAATAAAAAATAGATTTCAAAAAATAAGTTTATTAAACCCAACAAGGTTTATGACCGGGTAACGGGCTTAACGAGTTAACTCGGGTTGACCCGAGTTGATCCAAAATATCATCACCTTAACATTTTTTTTAATAAAAAAAAAGTTAACATGACATCTTCCTGAAATTCTTTCAAGTCAGAATAGGTTTAACCAAGTTGGTCGGGTTGTGTTTAGACCTGTCAAGTCGATTAAGTTATACCGGGTCAACTTCTACCAGGTTTAATTTAAAATCCTAACTAGAAAAGAAGCTGAGTTGGGGCTCTCTGAGCTTGATTATGTTTGATAACATTATCAAAAAATTGATTGCTTAATACCTTCGCATCAAAATTATTATAATATTATTTCTTACTTCAAATTTTTTTTATGATTATAGTAAGATGCTGTATAAAAAAATATTCTAGCAAAAAAACATAAAAAATAGAGTGTGTTAATAAGATAAATGAGTTGTAATTAAAGAGATATTTTTTTATTCTTATTTCAAATAGTCTAAAGTTTTTTTTTTATTATTTCTTTTGGTTTTTTATGAAATAAAGAACATAGAACAAGTAGAAAAAAATATTAATAAGAAAAAGAAGGAATTATATTAGAAATGATTTTGTTTCTATAAAATTTAAATAATCACTCATTTTACAAAAAAAAATATATTACTGTATAATTAAATAAAAAAATTAAAGAACTCTCGCAACATGATATTATATTTTTTAATCTGTTTTTACTTTCTTGATTAATCTTTAAGTTAGCAATAACAATTCTTTCTACATTTACTAGGGTATATAATTCTTAATTTATTTTATTAAATACACATATTAAATTTTCAGTTAATTAACCAATTGAATTTTTTCTTAAATATTAAAAAAATCATTGACAATCTAATATTTCTTATGTTAAAAAAAATGATTTAAACTAGCTAGTGTAAAACTACTACAAAAATCATTATTAGCTCCTGTACTTAATTACAAGTATATTCATGAAAACCAGTCACAGCTTGCTTCGAAAGCTTAATTATTCACTGTTAGATGTCGCTCAACACTTACAGATATATCATGGCAACTAGCTTGTTTCCAAAGGCTAAATAGGGTTTTAAATTAAATATATAAATATAAAATAATTCTAAATAAAATACAAAAATATAGTAAAATTATGAACAGTAACTTCTATGCGTTTTGGCTTTACCCGGTCCAACGGTAAAATAAAGAATTATATAGGTGGATCTTTGACCAAAATCCCCTGCATCACCTTCAGCTAGCTTCTTTCCAAAAGCTGTCAACTGGGTAGGAGCTAGGTAAGAGTACGTTTCTCTTAACTCAGCATTTGATGGCATCAGCTTGTGGTGAAATTAGCATGGTTGCATAAATATTGAACTCACTAAAATCTTCTTGTTGCAAGCAGGCACGATGAAGCTAGCAGAACACCTATAAGGAATAAACTGGTACAAGGAGTCCAGCTGAACCACCCAGATCCGCTTCTTTCATCAAGCAACACAGCTCCTCTTGTTGTTGAACTGGCGTGTTCAACTGGCATTGCCTTGTCCCCAACCCTAACAGCCACACTCGAAGAAATGAGCAGGAAGAAGAACGCTTTAGATTCCAAGTAAGGGCATTCTCTCCCTTATCGAGCTAGGTTTGAAAGAAATTTTCTATTTCAAAAAGAAGAATTTATTCTAAATAGATAAAATTTATTTTTTTAGATATAAAGAATATTCAAAAATCAAATTTCTTTCATTGAACTTTATACAGTTGATCCAGCAGAAGCAGGGGTGGTAGTACCTCGCCCCGGATCCCTTCCAGTTTGAAATTCATAGCCTGAGACCCCGTTGGCTCAGCAGCATCCCTGACCGCCTCGCCTTCACAGTTGACGAAACGAGTTGCCTTTCTCCCTGGCCTCCAACTAATGGCCCCGCCTTCCGAGTGGCCGGACCGACCGACTCAAGCTGTAGAGGCCCCTTACCTTAGGAAGCCAATCATTATCAAGTAAGGAAGAGCACCTTACCTTAAGGAAACTGAAGATAGCTCAATGAATGGGGAGAGTTACGGGAAGGGAAGGGCTTCATAGCTCCTTACTATACTAGCCTGTGCTTTATTACAGGGAGTCATTCCCCCCGTTCCTTTAGTCTTTTCAACGGTACTTGAATCCCAGAATTGAAGCAGAACAGCAAATAATATAACTGCGGCAATTAAAATGACCTAAGAGTTTACATAACATAATATTCAGTAAGCCACATGCTTTTGATGCAAAGCTGCGTGAAAAATATCCATACATGGCTGCCATAAATTGACTGTATACATAAATATATAGATAGACACGCTCATTTTTATTTTTATTTCCTGGGGCCTTAAACTGAGCAGCCATTCGTAAGGAAAAGATTTAACCACTTCAAAATCAGCCTCGACTGTATATATTTTCGCAGAAGTGCGCGCATATGCTATTTAAGTATTCGCCATGCATAAGCAGCTGGCAAGATCACTGGCTATATTATACATTAGTCTGATCATAGGAGGCGATGCATTTTCAGCTTTTGCCCAACTGTTACTGCTTTTGCTCCATGCTTTCATCAACCTTAGGCCTGGTATTCATGAGGACCTGCATGCAAGAAGAGACCATAAATACGCATATTGATGATCAGCAGGTAAATTAAATGGCATGCATGGTAACTTTAGTAATTAATTTGTAAGAGATCATCATCACTTCATGATCACCTTCCGAAGCATGGTGTTTTCATTGGTCAATGTGGAGATCTTCTCCTCTAATTTGGTATTAATTTCCTGCAATTCTTTGGCTCTTGATTCCAAGTCATTGACGTAAACCTTCTTTCTTTCTCGAGCTTGTTGGGCTGAGACCCTGTTCCTTAGCAATCTGCTACATTCAGAAGAAAGTCATATACACATAGTAAGGGAGATCCCATAATCCAAGCATTACAAGTTAAGAATGAGATCTTGATTATGGAAAATTAAGATTATTTCTAAATAATTAGATTATTCCATATATAAATGAACTCACATATTACATACTAAAAAAAGGATGGCTAACCTTCTATATTGTGCAGGAGTCTCTCTCTCTTTTAATTTTATCATTTAATTAATTCAGAATTAATTTTAGTTTTTTTTTTTGAGTTTAGCATAACCTCAAATAATCATTCAGATATTTGGTTTGTATTATATTTTACGAGCATTTAGTTTTATTGTCATATAATTAAGTGAAAAATAGTTAAAAAAACAAAATTATCAAACTCAGTGGAGTCTATAACCTAAATTGTGGGTTTAGCGGGTTAAATTGTAAAGCCCATGTAATCCAATATGACATTATCTCAATATTAAAAATTAAAATATCTTCTTAAATTTACTTTTTAAAAAACAAATGATACTTTTTACTGGTCGTCTGAATTGTCATTATACCTACTAAGTTGACCGGATCATATTGGGATAACTCCCAAATAGTTTAATTTTAAACCCGGGCTAGATAAAGAAATGAATCGGTAGGTTTCAAAGTTGATTTGCTAAGTTGAATTTAGTAACAATATCAAATAGTTCTCTATAACCTAGAAATTTTAGGTTTCAACTCTTTTGATTCGCTATTCATATAAAGAGTGAAGCAAGTTTTTTTTTTTTCATTTCCTCTTTTTTGAATTTGAATTTAATTTATTATTATTATTATTTTAATTTTATCATTTAATTAATTCTGAATTAATTTTAATTTGTTTTCTATGAGTTTAGCACGACCTCAAATAATCATTCAGATATTTGGTTTGTATTACATTTTACGAGTGTTTAGTGTGAAAAATAGTTAAAAAACAAAATTATCAAACTCAGTGGAGTCTATAACCTAAATTGTGGGTTTAATGGGTTAAACTGCGAAGCCCAAGTAATCCAATATACTATCATCTCAATATTAAAAATTAAAATATCTTCTTAAATTTACTTTTTAAAAAACAAACGATACTTTTTACCGGTCATCTGAATTGTCATTATACCTACCAAGTTGACCAGATCATGTCGGGACAACTCCCAAACAGTTTAATTTTAAACCCGGGTTAGGTAAAGAAATAGATCGATAGGTTTCAAGGTTAATTTGCTAAGTCGAATTTAGTAACAATATCAAATAGTTCTCTACAACTTAGAAATTTTAGGTTTCAACTATTTTGCTTCGCCATTCATATAATTAAGTAAAGCAAGTTTTTTTTTTTGTTATCATTTCCTCTCTTTTTTTTCCTTTCATTTTCATTAATTTTTTACTAATTTGATACTTTAACATTAAGTTTGTATTGAGTTTTACATCGATTTTTTTTTAATTTTATCTTTCAATATTTAATTGAGTTTGAACTGATCTTTATAATTCATTTCAGTTTGTTTTCTATTAGGTTATCGTTGTTTCAAATAACATTTTGATATTTGATTTGTGCTCGATTTTGCGAGCATCTATTTTACTTATCATATAATTAAGTAACTTTTTTTTTAAAAAAAGCTATCAAATCCAACAAAGTCCATGACTCAGGTCGCATGTTTGACAAGTTAAGCAACAAAGATGTCATCTAGATCATCCTATAACAACTTTTACATGACTTAGTTTTAAGTTTGTACTAGGTAAGGAGTCGGGTCAGTAAATTTTCAAATTAACTCGTTAAGTCAGGTTTAATAATAATAACAAATAGTTGTGACCTAGAATTTTTTTTTTGTTCAAAAAAATATTGATCCCGAGCCGTAATATTGTGTGCGCATATATATATATATAATTGAAATTAAATATTTGAATGAAAATCTAATGATATTATTTATAGCTTATAAATAAATGAGTTTTATATGGTAATATTTTTATTCGTTTACAATAAATTCAATAACAGAAATGGAAATTAGATGTTGATTTTGAACATTAAATAACATTTAACTAGTGCGTTAAGCTAATCTATATGTATAACAAAAAGAAATGATGGCTCTCGTAAATAACAATATCATATTTAAACTATGAATGTAGGACTCACCTCTTGAGCCTTCTATATTCTTTGTCAACAGGGTTTCGTCCTCTATGGCGTTTATTACTCCCTGTTGCTGCTGGTGCTGCTGCGGCGGATTGAACCTCTGGATTATTAGAATTAATGTTCTTATTATTGTAAGCAGTAGTATTATTACCAGCAGCAGCAGCAGCAGCATCCGCTGGTGGTCGAGCTTCTACATCCGGAACCGTGAAAAGATCTTCATCACTGTCTTCATGATCTGGACCAAATTAATTAATTAGTAACATCATTATAATTACTGTAATTAATTTCCCACGAGCACTAGGCCAAGCAGACTATATATGTGTATATAATTTCATGTGTGTGTGTGTATAATTACTCCAGCTAGCTAAAGTCCTGTCTGCTGGGTGGATCTACAACGCACCTACTAATTTGTTTTTGTGGTGTGAAATGAGATTGTCACTTGTACTACCAGTACTTCTCCTGATCCTCCAAGAAGAGGAAGAAGAGGAGGTAGCGGTAGCACTAGTGCCCTCCACCTGATGGTCGTCGTCGTCGTCGTCGTCGTCGTCGTCGTCGTCGTCGTCGTCATCAAGTAATTGCTTCTTATGATCATGAGGGTACTTCTTGTTGGATTCACCAATATCCATTATCTTTTCTCTTCAATTACACGATCTGAGCTGACTATCTACCTCCAAGTACAGCTACGATGCCAATGCTAAAACTGTCTCCTAATAGATCATGATCTGACTGTGAATGTGTGTATTTTCGTAACAGTTGTCCATGTCCATACCATCTATCCTCTCCTTTTTGGAAGCCCTGGTTTAAAGCTTCTGGCTCATGAACGACCACGTTGATGCATGCACAGCCGCCCGCCCCCCCTTCTCTTCCTGTCTCTTTCTCTCTCTCCCTCTCTGCCCATTACCTCATATATAAATATTAGCTATCTAACCGTTATTTTTATTTCTAAGAAAATAATACCGGTATATAGATTATTTTGATGTTTTTTACGTATAAAAATTTAAAGTGTAAATTAATATATATATATATATAATTAAATAAATCGATAATTATCTATGTAAATAAATAAATAAAATCGTTAACAATAACCAGAAGAGAAATTAAACACTACCAGATTTAATAGTTTTACTAACAAAAATTTATATTGGTATTTAAACTTACAGTCCTTCGGTATTGTAAAAAAATTATCTCAATCTAATAATTTAAATTATTAGGTGAGGTTCCAAGATATGATTTATATTATTTTTTAACACACTCTCTCAAGTGAAAGCCCTTTTGTTCAAACCCTAGCAGAATTTAATGGAATTCACGAATCCAAGATCTATCTAATCTAATCTAAATTTACTAGAAATAGGATGAGCTTATCACAATGGAAGACATGCTCCAAAGCAACAAGACTATAAACCAATCCAATCACAACGCCTACACCTGGAAACAAGCAAAAGAGTATAAATTCACAACAAAGATTGGTCAATTCTTTGAAGAGTTGAAAGTTCAATCAAGAACCTAGATTGACAACCAAAGGTTGACAAAAATCAAAATATTATTCGCCAAAAAAGTGTGCTGAAAATTATTCTTAAGAGTATTTATACCCCAAGTCAAAAATCATAGTTTTTCTAATGGGTCACATATAAACTCAATTTAAATAATAATCAACATATGCTAAAACTAGCCCAAACTAATTAAAATAAATAAAATAAACAAGTATGAAACCCAAACAAGTGTTTACTCATAAAATAAAGAAAGTTTAATAGCCCAACTAATTTAATAAGACAAGTTTGGTTATTTGCGTATTCTATCTAGCAGCAGAAAAGCCAAACTTTAAACTGATTGTTCTCTCTCATCTTAAAGAATTAGAAGGTGTGCCATATATCGTTGGAAAGGTATGGAAGTCTAGTTTCCAAACTAACTAGAATCACCTTAAAATTCGACCTATAACTCTAGTTATGATATAAAAAAAAAGATAGCGAAAGGTCAAAATGACCGAATCTAGTCTTCTTCTCCCAATCCTTGTGTAATCGTAATGGTTCCACCAACAAGCCCCTCTGGAACATGAATAAGATTAATCATGGCTTGCTCCTTATTATTTAGTATCCTGTTGAAGTCCACCTTAGCTCACGTATCTTGAAGAAGTCCATTGAAAGCCTCTTTGAACCTCTTAGCTTTAAACCTTGTAACTAGACCAACTGGAACCTTCAATGGATCCTTTGGTGCTTGGATCACATCACCTTTGGTCTTGAAACTTGCACAGGCCCATAGTACTTTATGCTTAATTTTTATCAAATAAATGAGGATGGTGAGATTCAAACTCTTGACCATTTGGTCATCAAGACTCTGATACCATGTCAAAAAATCATTTCAAGCCAATAGCTTAAACTGTTAGGTGAAGTCCCAAGATATGATTTATATTATTTTTTAATAGATACATATATTACCAACAAGCTCACAGATAGAGACAATTCATCAAAAAAACTCTAATTAGTAATTTATGGTCTGTTGGAAATAAATTTACCGATGGATTTACAAATAGACAAAAAACACAAAAAAATTACCCGCTTCATTTCGTTGGTATATCATCATTAAATTTAACTTATCACTGACAGGTAAATCATATGTAATGCCCTTTGTTGTTACCCATTTTTGGATCCCCACAAAAAAAAAAAGAAAATGAGAAAATACAAAAAAATATATCAAAAAATATTCGAAAGAAATCCAAAAAAATAATATGAGCGAGAAAATGATGTTGAAATGCAGAAAAAAGGACAAAATTGGTTGAGAATGTTTAAAAATGCAAAATATTGAAATTTGACAATATATTTTTGACTGATAAGAGCCCTGTTGACAAAGAAAATTCAAATTGAGAAAGAAAAGTCTAAAATCAGATGTTTATGGACTCAATTAAATTTTATCTAAGGTTTAATTGAATTTATGGAGGGTTTGATTACAAGAAAAAATTGATTTTTAAGTCAATTTAGGCTTTTATTGGAAGAAATTAAAGTTCTGGGTCTAATTATAATTTTAAAGAGTTGATTTGGTCAAATCAGGGGCTTAATTGCATAATTATTGAAGTTTGGTGGTCAATTAGGGACTTGATTGAAACAATCTGAAATGAAGGACCAAGCTGGAAAAGACACTAAAATCAAGGGATCCAATTACAATTTATCCAGAGGGCTTGATTACAAAATTGTAAGACCATCCAAGGACCAAATCAGAAATATCCATTTTGATAGGAAGACGGCGCTGTTTCAGAGCACTATTTCATTACCTTTCTTCACAGCCGTTTCAGCAGACAGTGGAGCCATTTCAACAACAAAAATAGCTGATTGCTTCAATTATGGGGAATGTTTCATGGCCACTATTCCTTTACATGCCGTTACCAATCCGAACGTTACACCACAGGGCATTCATTTGCTTATAAAAGCCAGAGAAAGACGATGAATGAGGGGGCAGAAACACTGGAAGAGAGAACGATAGAAGGAAAAAGAGAACAAAGGGAGAAGGGGGAGAGGAGAGAAAAAAGAACGAGACAGGGGAAACGAGAGAGCATAAGGAAAACAGAGGGAGGGAAAAAGATTTTTAAAAAAATATACAGAAAGTAACAGAGAAGAAAAAGACGGGAAATATATAAAAACAGGGAGGAACTTGTTTAAAATAGGGGAAGAACCGCTGCCATTCTCCATCACAACCGCACCAGCACTGCCAACGCCATCGTCAGCTCATCATCTTCTTCATCCCAATAGCCACACCAAGAACAGCTGCCATTCTCCATGACAACCGCACTAGCATTGCCAACGCCATCATCAACTCATTATCTTCTTCATCCCAGCAGCCACACTAAGAACCGCTGAGAGAGGAATACAGGAGAGAAAAACAGAAAGAAAAGGGAAGGGAAAGACGGAGAGGAGAAGAACACAGGGCTTCATCATTTCAAAAAAAAAGCAGAGAAAAACCAGAAGAAAAAGACCCGGCGTTGATCGTCTTCATCGTCCCCAGAACCAGTCACCATCGATCCTGTGCAGCAGTTTCATCGCCATCATCTTCGTCTGTTGCAGTTACCAGGTAGGCTTCACACATTTCTCTTCACATTGGATTTTTTCTGCCATTTTCTTGCACTTGTTGTTTTCATTTGTTATGTTTTACTGCCATTTGTGTGAGGAAGCTCACGCGAGCCTCTTATCTACCCAGTGACCCGCCCAGCCATATGGGCCGCGCTGGGCCCAGCCCGAAAAAAATTAAAAAATTTCTTCAAACAAAATTCTTTTCAGATTTTCCGCAAATATTTTACTGCATTTTTATCAATATCGGTTTGTATTTTTATACTGTAAAGATCCAAATTCAGTATTAAATACCCAGTTTTTGTAAAGAAAAAATTAAAATAAAAAAATAAAATAAAATTATTTTTTTATTTTCATGCATACGACCAAGTATCTCTAAAAAAAAATCATATTGTATCTTCAAAAAAAAAAAAAGGTTTTAGCATGCATTTTGACTTTAATAACTCGTTTATTAAAGTCACGAGAACTGACAAATATTTCAAAAATTCCAAAAAAAATATTTTGTTTTTTTCTTTTATCTGGGGTTACGACCTTATACGTAAGACGTATTCCGGTTATTAAATTCTTTTATTGACGTTAGAACGGTTAGGTTTTACCCGATAAAACAAGGATTTCCTTACCGAGGAGAACTTTTCTTAAACCATAGACGGACCAACAACTAGAAAACACGACAAGATCTTAGATTTTATCAGACAATAAAACAATGCAGCCTACCTTAGGTAAGGCGTATTTGGGGTGCTAATACCTTCTCTTTACGCAACCAGTCCCCGTACCAAATCTCTGAGATCAGTTAGGGTTCCTAGTGACCAAAATACTAGGTGGCGACTCCCATTCCATTTTTTCACTCATAAAAGACAAGAATTCCTTGTCTCCCCACATATTTTCCAGATTTTCCACATAAGATAGAATTCGAGGGTGGATGTTTTCACGCACACGTGCGACACCCTTAATGTTTGAGCAAACTAACCACCATATCCTTGATATTACGCACATCCTCTCGAATGTAATGCACCTCACCCTTAATATGTTCTAGTCGACCTTCCATCCTTGATTGCTAAAAGCTTGCACCAACATCTTCAGAGGAGGAAGTTGTAGGTGGTGTCACAAATACATTAACAAACTCACCATCATCGTTGATATGTTCTTCCTCTTCCTCATCATAAACTTCAACTTGGTCTTTGAAAGCCCAAACACCTTCCTCATTTCATACAAGTTTCATCTTAGTGAGGGTTTAATGATCTATCCGTATATGTTAACTCAATATCAAAGGGTTCAAAGATTGTAGATAGACATTGACAATAAAGTAATGACTTTGTTTTTGGTTGTTTGTCACAATAAGTTTTTCATCATTATGTATGGAAAATTAATAGGCCTTTTCCTAATCATATAATCAATAAGGCACAAATTCATAAATGTAACCTCTTCAAAATACCCCTTTTGGGGCAAGATGTTATGTGTTATGATCCTATGTAGCAATCTAGATCTTAGCAGCAAGTCTTGACTTTTAATTTTTGCACTTGATCAAAATCATGTCTATTAGTATGCATTATCATAGCATCATCATACACAAATCCCTCAATAGCAGGGATAATCTTTATTTCAAAGACATGAGGTCCTTTATTTCTAATACCCAAAATATTTGCTAACATAACATAATTAAACTTTATTGGTTTATTTTAAAGGCTACCTGTGATTCTAGGCTTTATGGTTTTTCTTGTATTAGCAAAGAACATCCTAATAAGAGTAGGGCATATGAGATTTTTCATGTTATAAATGTCACTCTATCCCATTTCATCAAACAATGTATCTATCCCAAAAACATTTATATCATCTCTTATTCCTCTTTCAATTGCAATAACTCTATTTGAGAAATTGTTCATATACTTTTCAATGTTATTTGGAATAAATTGAGGGTCATTGACCCTATTACTCTTTGATTCACTTTTTCTAGTACACTTCTTAGGCGCCATTGAGCTTTAAACTTGAGGAAATATACTTAAGAATGTTGGATTTTGATGGGAATTAAAAGATTTTTAGAGAGGGTTCCGAGTTAGGATTTTAAAAATTGATTTGGGGGTTTTTCTTCTTTGCTAGAAAAAGACAGCAGTATATATATCATTAAGCAATTAATCAATCGATTGCCTAGAATTAGTTAAACTGATCGATTGATTTAACTCAACCTTAAAATTTTTTAAATTTCTCTTTTGATCCTTCTTATACACTTAAAAAGGGTCCTTTTGATATAAAAATATTATCCAAAATGCAAAGAAATAAGGGGGTCAAAATCTAAAAATTTGAGCAGTAGTAAAACTATTTGTCCTGATGTCCTAACCAGTTGGCTAGTTATTTCACATGTATAAACCAGTTGACCAGTTCATATGAAAACCATATTTTTCCAGTTTTAATCAAATTGGATGTTTTATGAGACTAAGTATTATTTTATCCAACTTATTGTCTCAAAATCTAAACTCAATCAAAACTTTAAAAAGTTATTGTTCATCTAGTAGTTAACCATTTACTTCTCTGTTTCAACCGGTTGGTCAGTTGAATTGGTATAACGAACCGGTTGACCGATTCGTCCTCAATCTGACAGATTTTTCACATAAATAGGGTATACATTTCATCATATAAACATGTCCAACTTATTTCCAATAATATATACACGTAAAGATAAAGCCCTAAATATCATTAGCATGAATAAACATAAATTCCTTTGTATTTTGCAAAAAAGATCCTTACCTAAAAGCTTTGTAAAAATATCTGCAAGTTGATGTTTTGTGCTAACAAATTCAAGTACAATGTGTCCTTTCAAAATGTGATCTTTTATAAAGTGATATCTCACTTTAATATGTTTTGTATATGAGTGTTGTATAGGATTTTTAGATAGATTTATAACATTTGTGTTATCACGTATAATAGGAACATGATTAAAATTTAGTCCAAAGTTTTTTTAGGTTTGTTTCATCCATAAAATCGAAGCACAACAACTATCCACTACAATATATTCTACTTCAGTTGTTGATAGAGCTACTGAGTTTTGTTTCTTGCTAACCCAAAATAATAGTAATGATCCTAGAAAGTGACATGTTCCACTAGTACTTTTTCGATCAACTTTACACCCAGCAAAATCAGCATTCGAATAGCTAATCAAATTCAATTCGCTCCCTTATGGATACCAAAATCCTAAATTAATTGTACCATGCAAATATAAAAAAAAAATTATTGATTTTTTAGGACATGCTTGCAAATATGCACATATACAAACACTAAACATAATATCAGGTATACTTACATTTAAATATAACAATGGACCAGTCATACCTCGATATTTGGTGATGTCTACATTCTTACCGTTTCATTCATATCAAACATTGTTGATGTCTTCATAGATGTGTCAGCTTCCTTGAATTATTCCATCACAAATCTCTTTAGTAGATCCTTGAAGTACTTGCTTTGGTTGATAAAATATCATTTCTAGTTTGCTTAATTTGCAACCTAAGGAATAAATTCAATTCTCTCATCATACTCATTTCGAATTCATCATACATACACTTTGTAGATTCCATACAAAGAGATTTGTTATTAACACCAAATATAATATCATCAACATATATTTATACAAGTAAGAGATCTTTACCTTTTCTCTTTGTGAAGAGGGTGGTGTTAAGTTTGTCAATGTTGAAATCATTTTCAATGAGAAAAGTCTTTAATTTATCATACCAAGCTCTAAGTGCTTGTTTTAAACCATATAAAGCCTTTTTAAGTTTGAAACATGATCAAGTAAATGAAAGTTTTCAAACCCTTAAGGTTGCTCAACATACACATTTTCCATGATGAAAAACCATTTAAAAGTGCACTTTGAACATCCATTTGAAAAGGTTTAAAGTTACTATGACATACAAGATCTAAAATCATTCTTATTGATTCTAGTCTAATCACTGGTGCAAATGTTTCTTCATAATCAATACCTTTTTCTTGATTATAACCTTTCACAACTAGTCTAGTTTTATTTCTAATTATGGTTCAATACTCATCAACTTTGTTTCAAAAACCCATTTTGTTCCTATAATGGATTGATTTTTAGGTTTAGGGACTAGTTTCCAAACATCATTCCTTTCAAATTAGTTTAGCTCGTCTTGCATGGCTAAGATCCAATTTACATCCTTTTCGGCTACTAAGAAGGATTTGGGCTCTATATGCAAAACAAATACACAATGTTCTTTAATGTTTCTTAGAGATATTTTAGTTTTAGTTCCTTCAAATAAATTACCAATTATTAAATCGAGAAGATGAGAGCTTACATACCTTAGCTCTTTTGGTGGCACAAATGAGTTACTTATCATCTCTTTTTTATTACTTGTGCTTGGTTGTTCTTTATTCATTTCTTCATTGTTAGTCTCTATGAGGGTCTTATAAATAAGACTTAAATGTTGAACACTTTCATTAATGTCATCTAGAATCTCAACAATTTTATTGTTTTAGGTTTCCTTAAATATGACATGCATAGATTTCTCAAAATAAAAAGTTATATTATTATATACTTTATAAGCTTTGCTAGAGGAGGAATAACCACGAAAGATACCAACATCGAATTTTGAATCAAACTTATCCAAATTATCTTTAGTGTTAAGAATAAAGCATTTTGAATAAAGTTTTTTGAAATATGAGATGTTCGGTTTCCTACCTTTCATAAGGAGTCTTTTTTAACTCCAATTTTAAGGTAACATGATTTTAAACATAGCAAGATGTGTTTACGGCTTCTACCCAAAGCATTTAGGAATATCAAATTCATTTAACATTGTTCTTGCCATTTCTTGAAGAGACCGATTTTTCCTTTCTACAACCCAATTTTATTGGAGAGTTCTAAGTGTTGAAAAGTTATGGTGATATCATTTTTTTCCACAAAACTTTTCAAACAAATCACTTATAAATTCACCATCATATTCGCTCCTTATGTTTATAATTAAAAAACCTTTTTTTCGTTTTGAACTTTCTTTGAAAACTTTACAAATTTATAAATAGTTTCATCTATTGATTTTAAAAACAAAACTCATGTATATCTTGTAAAGTCATCCATAATCACAAACACATTTTTATTACCACTTATGCTTCTGGCTCTAGTTGGTCCAAATAGATCTATAAGTAACAATTCTAAAGGTCTTTTGGTAAAAATATGATTCTTACTTTTAAAAGATGTTTTTACTTGTTTATCCATTTGGCAAATATCACACAACTTTTTTTTTTAAAAGCAATATGGAGTCCTTTAACAAGTTCATTTTTGACAAGTTTAGAAAGAATATTTATGCATATATGAACTAGTTTTCTATACTAAAGAAAACTATCATTAATGCTAGCAATAAGATAACTTTCTATCCTCATGCATGCATCAATATTAATCTTATAAACATTTTATTTTCTATTACCAATAAACAATACTTTATCATTTTCAAGGATTAAGTAACATGCATGATCAAACATAATCTTGTAGCTTTTATCACACAATTAACTAATATTTAGCAAATTATGTTTTAGACTATTTACAAGAAACATTTTTTTTTTTATTGAGGGAGAGGACTTACCTTCAATATTGCCAACTCCAATGATCTTTCCGTTTGAGTTGTCTTCAAAGGTAACTTTCCACCAATGATGGTGGTAATGCTTGAGAACAATGAATCATCCCCGGTTATGTGTCTTGAGCAAGCACTATCTAAGAATCACTCTTTATATTCCCTTGATTCCTACATACAGAAAATAAAGATGAGGTTTTTGGTACTCATACATTCTTAGGTCTTTTGTGGTTAGTGGTGGTTTCTTTCGGAACCCAAGTCATATTGCTAAGTTTTTTTCTTCTTTATATGACATACATATAAATCAAGTGATCAATGCTTCTATAATAATTAGGAGTGAGCAAAAAAATTGATAAACCGATTAAACCGAGAAAACCAAAAAAAAATAACCGAAAAAACCAACCGAAAAAAACCGAATTAACCGATTAAAAAATCACAAAAAAAATTCTGATTCGATTCGATTTCGGTTTTCAAAGTCTAAAACCGATTGAACCAAACCGAACCGAACCGGTTCAACCAGACCAGCACTTAAAAAAACTATAAATAGGATGCTTTTTCTAACCCTAAACCTCAAGCTTAAACTTTTCTCTCTGCATTCCCTAAACACAAAAATAGCCGCCCCTCCCCCCCTTCTCTCTGTATCTCTCCCCTCCTCCTCCCTTTCTCTTTGCATCTCTCCTCTTTGATTGGAGAAGGAGACTGATTTGGTGCAACAAAGTTGAATCGGTCGCCATTGAGAGCGAGTTTAGGGTTTTTTCTTTGCAGCTGTGTGGTGGCGGCTCCAAAACGAAGTGAAGGAAAGATTAGAGAGGAAAAAAAAGGATTTTTTTAACTAGCGTGTAAGGGTTTGGCCCTTCCTCTTTGATTTGTTTCCTCTTGTTCAAATAATAATGTTTTGATGGTTTTATATTTTAATAACAGATATCTTTTGATCTTTTCGTTGTTTTTTTTCTCTCCAGTCAAATGACTTCTGTTCTTTCCTTTTATTTTGTGTATCTTTTTGCAAAGTTTAATTCTTGGGCAAAGATCTAACAAAAAGAAAATCGGGATTGAATTTCTGGATATCATACATGCCCAACCAGTTAAAAAAAGAGTCATACTTGTTGAGAAAGCCAAGATTTCTCAGAAAATAAGCATAGAAAGCACAGATCTGTGAAATTAAAAATAAAACAAAAATAAAATCCCTAAAAAAATATGATCAGTGAAAAAACCCAGAAATAATTTTCGGTTTAAATTGGTTTGGAAGGGAAAAAAACCGAACCGAACCAAACATGGTCTGTTCGAACCGGTTTTCAGTTCGGTTCAAAAACTTGAAAAAAAATAATTTCGGTTTGATTGTTTATTTTGGCCCAAAACCGGACCGAACCGAAAATGCTCACCCCTAATAATAATTACATGTTTGGTTTGGGTCCTGTGATTATTTGGCTTTAACAAAGTAATTTTTTAAATATTTTTTATTCTTCTTAGGTTAATAGCCTGAACCTTTTTTTGTTGAAAACACATCTTTAACTAGTAAGTATGGTTTCTAAGATCTTAGAACCTTGAGTGGATTTAGCTAGTGTATAATTTAACTTATCAAACTTTTCTTTTAAAACCTTGTTTCCATTTTCAAGTTGGTTCATCTTATTGCAATCATTAATTACAATGCATGCTGTCTTTTCTAAAGTATTTTTCTTAACAAGTAAACACGCATGGTTTTTTTTAATAAGTTATACTTGAAACCTAACTTCTTGTATTCATCATATAATATCTCAAATACATCACACAATTCATTGTAAGAGAGATCGGATTCATTATACAAAAACATTACCTCATTATCACTTTTAATTTTCATGAAACACATGTTTGCAACATGCTCTTCATCATCACTTGAGCTAGAGTCTAAGTCATCATTTCATATTGCTTTCATTGCTTGTTTATGATAATGGTTCTTCTTCTTTTTTAAAAGGAGGGGGAAAACAACCTTTATGTGTCCTGTCTTGTTACACTTGTAACATCTAAATGTTTTCTTGCTATATTCTTTCTTATTTCCATCATTCTTGAAGTTTGAAAACTTTTTGTTATCTTACTTCTTTTTTAGGAAATTTTAAAATTATCTTGTGATAAGTGCAGTATTCTCCTTCACTTCATCATCATCATCATCATCATCATCATCACTATTAATATGATGTATAATTTTGAATACCAAATTCTTCTTTGGCTTCTTTTCTAGTTTTTTATTTTCCATAGTGATTTCAAGAGTCATAAGTGATCCAATGAGTTCATCCAATGAAAGTTTGGTGAGATCTTTAATTTCTCGGATTGCCGTCACTTTTGCTTCCTAAGTCTTTGGTAAGGACCTAAGAATTTTGCTCATGGTATCGACATTAGTATAAGTCCTACCAAAGAACATCTAAATTATTAGTGAGAGTTGTCAATATAGTAAACATACTAGTTATGGATTTATTTGGAAGCATTTTAAGTAACTCATATTGATGTACTAACATGTTAATTTTTTATTCCTTTACTTGATTCATTTTTTCATGTGTTATTGCTAATGCATTTCATCTATCTCTAGCATTTCTGCATGATATGACCCTATTGGATTCACTTATACTAAATGCACAATATAAAGTATTCATAGCTTTGGCATGTATAAATAACAACTTCTTATCACCATCGTTATACTTGCTTCTAGGTTTAGAACCGTTATATTATTTTTAATTTTAGTAGGCTTGTGAGGTCTATTTTCAATAAATAGCGATAGATCATAATCAATAGATTGAAGATATATAATAATCATAACTTTTCAATAGGTATAATCATTATAATCAAAGAAAGGTGGACTAGAGGTTGATGATCCTTCATTTTGAACATTCAAACTAGTAATTTTCATTCTACTAAAAGTCTAAGAAAACTTATACAAATAAGAACTAAGCTCTAATACCAATTATTATTCTAGAATTAAGGCAACAATAACACCTAAAGATAGTGGATTAGGTGTTTCACTAATAATAAATATTGCAATTAACTTAATTAAACACAATTAACCAACAATATAATTAAAGTGCTTAAGGTAAAGAGTATAGGGATAGAAATTGCAAACTTGGTTTTTGACGTGGTCTGGCAAGCATACATTCACACCTTAAGCACCAAATTGATCTTGGGTATCGTATTCTTTACTAATCCAAGCTAAAGATTACAATGTTCTTGATGAATCCTCACCAAGCCCTTTTTTCATCATTTAAAGAATACTTTTTTCAAGATTTTTCATCTTGGTGATGTACCTCACCACATTACCAAGAGTTTTTCAAATAAACTCTTGAAGGATTACAATTTTGTTTGAAATATAATACACAGTCTCAAATAATAGATAATACAATTGAAGCTTATATCTTTATAGCTCACTCAATAGTAGTTAGAATATATGAAGGTGTTTAAGTGTAGTGAGTGTGAGGATTTATACTCTTATGCAAAAATATGAAGGTTTTAATGCAAAAATATGAGTATAATTTAGGATTGATAATTTGAAGTTGTTTTTTCTCTTAATATATATATATATATATATATATATATATATATATATATATATTCTGCAATTAGACAAGCTATATATATGTTTCTAGTAAAAACTAGTCGTTTTATAGCCATTATTGTTCATTTGACAGATGAAACAATCAATCGATTCGGATTGGTCATGTCAATCAATTGACTGGTTCCAACAAATTTCCAGGTAATCATCTCTGATGAACACATGATCGATCGGTTCACTTGGTATGGCTAAATGGTCGATTCATTGAACTTAAAACCTAGTTTTTATAGTTTTAAGCCTGGTAAATCTTGAACCAATTAAATACATATCAATCATATATTGTATGCAATGTAAAGTGTGTGAATTCACTTTAATTTATGCTATGAAGTTAGACATAAGGATTTACATAATTTGCACTAAAATGAATTCTTAAGAACTAGGTCTTCACTTGCTTTGTATCTTGAACTTGTTTTTAATTTCTTCATTTAATTCTTCATGCTTATTGATGATCTTCATATAAACCTGTTTAAATTTATTCTCAACCAAGCAAATTATTAGTTAATTTTTATCTAATTATTATCATCAAAATATATAAAGTATTGATGTGACCTAAGGGTCAACATGTCCATTGGAAGACGCCGCACGCATGGACACATCTTCCGCACACGCCAACAACTTTTTAGAATTAACTATTGATTTATCAAGCAAAAAAAAACTAAAATACCCTTAATGGTTTTGGAATTAAAAAAAAAAAAAAACAACAACATGAAGGAACTAAGACACCCCTAGGCATATGGCCAAATGTTTTATGATCCTAAGAAATGAAATGAAATGATAAAAGAAACACCCTTGGTCAACCATTGTATTTTTTTGGCTTTGAAGGTAAATTAGTCATTTAAATATTCTAAAAAAATTAAAAGGATTTGTATCTCTGGATAATTTTTTAATGACTAATGAACTATTAAAAAAGACTGAATTACCCTCAAATTAAAAGCATCAATTTTTTTCAATGAAAGGTAAAAAAAATAGCTTCATTGTTAATTAACTTTATGAAATTTATCACGACGAATTTATCTTCTTTCTTTCTTTTCTCTATCACTATATTCATATCCAATTCTTTATGGTTTCATATTTTACTTTATTTTTTTTATTTTTTGCACCATTATTGTAATGTTATTTCTTAATTTTATGGGATTCTTTTAATAAAGGTTTAACAATTACATTGAAAAAATACTTTATGGTTTTTAAGCATTGACGCTATAGAGAAGGACTCTTCTCCGCCGTTGATGCGGGCTTTACTTGAGGCTAACAAGTAATGAATTAAAAGGAAGTTAGGCTAGAAAGCTAAACATGATATAGAGGTAATGAAAAGACAAAAATTATTATTATAGTTTATTAAAAGTTAATATAATATTGTAATTGTTTTTTTCATGACAAATAACATTAAAAAAAAATAGTTGGAAACATATAATAAGATAGATAAGCATGACTTGTAGTTTTTTTTAAAATCCTAAAAAAAAAGAGAGGAGAAATAGACTATTGTATTAATAGAAAATAAATATATGATGAGTTTAGAAAACTTGTTTAAAAAACAATGGAAGTTTTTGCATAGAAAACATGAAAAAAAAATAATGGAAGAAACTTGAAAGACATGAAAAATATTTTCCGAAAGAGAATTGGAAAGCTGTTTTTGAATTATTTTTTTCTTACTCATTTTCTAATTATTTGAATGGAAAAAAATAATTCTTTAACACAAAATCCTATTTTTAATTTTCTGTGGAGATACTTTTCTAAAAATCAGAGTTATTTTCTACGTCTGGAAATTTTCAATTAAGTACTCACATCCCTTTTCAAGGCATTTCATCCATATTTTAATCTAAATTATATTTTTATATATATAAGAAGCAATGTTATTTTATAATAAATCTATAGTTTTTTCTATTTAAAGATTATAACGAGAGTTCTAATTGATGCGAGGGTAAAATTGAAAATAAATATAGTGATACTCCTCAAATAGTTCAAGAGCTATATTTGAGGTTTGCCCAAGTTATTATTAAAAGTAACATAAACAAGACGGGAGTAGTTTCTGTCTTGTTGATCTGGGAGTTTACAGTACAGTCACAAGGCTGTTTTGCTTTGTTGCTTTGATTGCGGACTTCGAACTCAAACTGTAGAAGAGAGATGAAAGCGCTGCCTTCATCGTCTTCAAAAGGGCCTGTCAAGTTCAAGATGTAAGTTTTTTTTCTTTTCCCTTTCCCTTTTCTTTAGGGTTTCTTTCAAGATTTCTTGATATAACTAGAAACTGAGAGGAAGAAGCAGGCCAACAAGGGAGAACTTGGTGCCAATTCGTCTGGACATAGAATTAGAGGAGCAGCGTTACAAAGATGCCTTCACATGGAATCCCACGGATCCAGACTCTGAGATTACCATCTTCGCTAAAAGAACTGTCAAAGACTTGAAGCTTCCTCCTCCTTTTATTATGCACATTGTTCAATCCATACAGGTCCTGCCCAGCTCCTCTTCACCTTTTTTTTATTTCCCTGTTAATTGATAAGAGCATAAGCATGCATTTAAGATTACCCTTAATTTATCTCTATTGTTATTGTTATTATTATTTGGATCAGACACAATTGGCCGAGTTTCGATCCTATGAAGGTCAAGATATGCTGTACACTGGAGACAAGATTGTGCCTATTAAGGTTTTTCTTTCTTTCTTTCTTTCTTGCACCGAGTACTGTTCGCTGTCTTGCTGTTCTATTTGATTTCGGTTGCTTGCTATAATGTGGAAGGATTTTGCTTTGTTTCTTCGATCTCAGCTTGATCTTCGCGTGAATAACACTCTTATAAAGGATCAGTTTTTGTGGGTAAGATAGCACTTACTAATAATTAACCTTCGTTTCACTCGTATTCGTTCATATGCTCTATATTCTTCCACCAGTTTTTATGGATCTGTTTCTTTTAATGCTTTTATTGATTGTCAATTTCAGGACATGAACAACTTTGACAGTGATCCCGAAGACTTTGCTAAAACCTTTTGCGACGATTTGGGTATTCAAGACCCTGAAGTTGGAGTAAGCAAGGCTACTACTCTATTATCTGTACTTCCCCTCTATCTCATTCGTCTAAATGCTGATTCCTCAAGACCAACATTACCTTATTCTTTGCAGCCTGCAGTTGCCTTTGCTATTAGGGAACAGCTTTATGAGGTGACAACCTTTACTGCATACTTAATGTTTTTCCTTCTTTCTTTCTTTTTTTGTTAGAGTTGGATGCATTTCGATTTACCATATCTATATGCTACTTGTTGTGCCAGACTGCAGTTCAAAGTGTAGCTGCTGCAAGAGAAATCAGAATGAGTAAAAAGGGACGTCGTGGTGCCGAATATGTTCCTGCAAGGTTTCTTTCACAAGTCTTATCATATTCTTGTTACTAAACATTTGTTTCATTGTGGAAGAGGGTGTATGTTGAGATGATTTTAATGTGAAACATTGTCAGAACTTGAATCTCACTGACTCCCTCCCTCTCTCTCTCTTTATCGCTCATAGTAAAGCAGGCGGTACTTCATTGGATTTGATGAAGTTGTTCAACAACAAATACAGTGTGGTTCGGTATGTGGTTTCTATCTCTACCAAGTTTAATAAACTATAAGTTTGCTGAGACTTGAAGAATATACATATTGTATTGTAACGTTAATTTGCAGTAATTGTAATGCTTCAAGGCAAGGGACCAAGTTCTTAATAACTGTAGTTTCCTACTCTGCATCATTATAATGATCAATGCATGTTTTTTCATAAATTAAATGTAGCATATACCTTGTATCTCCTTTCTCATACCCCTCATAGAACACCTTTTGTAACTTCGTTATTCCTCTTCTTTTCTTTGAAACTGAATTTCGCATAAGCTTCCCCCAGTAGTTCTTGAGAGTAACTTGCTGATATTGTCCCAAGAATGGTAAAGAGAAGGAAAGGAGAAAAAATGGATTCAGTTATTGTTAAGAACTGGAGGACTCCGTTCCATCATTTCTTGATACCAGTAATCTAAAATCAAGTTGTGATATGGGGAGGGATATTTAAGAAAACAAGTGTCACCCTTATTTTCTTTCATCATTATATATTCTACCCCCTGGCCACTCAAGTGCATATTTCCCTGTCTAAAGTTTACGCAGACATCTCCAGCTGCGTGTTGTTCTATCCATAAATCTTTCTTTCTTTGAATTATGCAGCGTATATTTTTTTTCTTTGCAATGCGCCATCTTTGAAATGTTATATTTTTGTTCATTGTGTTTCATGTCCAGTATGCATTGAAGATTCCATTATCATGAAATTTTATTGGCAGGAAGCTTACAAGTGTTTGTTGATTTTCTCGTACGCCTCAGGAAAAGAAAGGATTGGGATGTGTATGGGCCTATGGTTGATCTCTTATCAAATGAGGAAGTAGATGCCCTTGAAGCGCGGGAAGAGAGGAATGCTCGATCTATGATTTGACAGTATCAGCTGGGAGCATATGTAGTGATTGCCAAGAGAATTGGGAACCCAGTTCTACGAGATAGGCTATGTTACTGCCACTTGCTTCTTGTTTCAAATGCCAGGAGCTTCAGCTGTATGCGAATGACACTTGCCATTATTAAGCACCAGTGAAAATAGGAGTATTCAAGCCAGTAAATCCTGGAGGGGCAACACAAGGGAACGCGGCCCTTTGCCTTTTCTATGTATTTGAATTAATCAAAAACTCTCAAACAGATGGCTTGGAAGTGGAGAGGCATGTGCTTGTCAAGAGTCAAGTATCTCATGCGATGCTTAAAGATTTCCTTGTAAGAATTCTCTGGCATTATGATGGGCATGTAACAAATAATACTGCTATCAGAGACTGGGATGTCAATTCTGTCAACAAGCTGTGTATATTATTACATTTCAACTTGAGCTCTGTGAGGGACTGCTGCATTAGTTTCCATCATCGGCAGCCTTTGGAGCTCGAAGAACTTCAAGCGCTAAAGGTAACCGGTTGGTAACCATGAGTATGAGCATGGACTATGCTTACGGCCCGCATTCGAACGCACAAGACCCAGCTCCATTTTGGACATGTCTTTCCAATAATCCCTATGATTTACGCATGGCAAATCTAAAAATAAATAGCCCTGTACATGCAGCATCGATTTTAATTTCTTAATAAATATTTGAATCAATTCTCTCGCAATTGTATTTTTTTTCTCAAAAAACAACATTTTCTTCCAATCTAGAAGTAAAAGCTATCAAGCATGGTTATAAAACTTGAATCGATGATCTCGGTTTTTGATCGGTCAGAGTTGAAGGAATTGATTTTACCGATCTGATCAAAACTAACTTGAGTTTGGTAAAACTTGACTAGTTAAGAACTCATTGATTTTTTTTTATTAAAATGATATTATTTTAATTTTTTTATATAAATATTTGAGTTAACCTTCTTAATTTATAATTTGATTTTGTTCCGGATTAAAAATCTATATGAACCCAAAATTAATATCAACCTAATAGTGGGAAGAAACATCTTTTGAGGTTTCCTTTATATGTTTGTTATAAAAGAAAAATATTATATACTAGAATAAGCTTTTATTATTAAATAAACTACGAGTAACAATATATAATCTATATGTTTTTTTTTTTTAATTTCAATGCAAACAGTAAAAGAATTGAAAGTACTCTGGTTTAACTTACCAGAGACGTATGCACTGTTATGCTTTATATAAGTGAGGCTGTTGACAAGAGATAAGGGAGATGTCTATGTGTTTGTTACAGAAGATAAGAATTACATGATATTCAAACGTAACGATATTATACTAGGACTGTGCCAAGCTGTAAGGATCACATCTGCAAAGTGTAACCGGTAGCATCTTCAACGTCAAGAACAAGGACTCTGCTGCAATTTATTCAGAGTGGAGATTGTGTGTGATGATGTTGATCTTTATCCTTATCATTCCCCCGCAAACTAGCAGGGAGATCCAACACTGAGAGTTTGTCCCTAAGAAAGCAGAATCGATCAGCTGTATGCCCCTTTGTAAATATATCTGCAGGTTGTAAGGAAGAGGGAACGTGTTGTAAGATTATATCGCGATTTATCACCTTCTCTCGAACAAAGTGGTAATCCACTTCAATATGCTTAGACCGTGCATGAAAAATGGGATTGGAAGCAAGGGCTAGAGCACTGACATTGTCACACCAGACAATGGGAGCAAATTCAAGTGAAATTTGCAGTTCACACAAGAGCATTCGTAGCCAATATACTTCAGCTGTTACCAAGGCCAAGCACCGGTATTCTTCCTCTGTACTGGATTTGGACACTATAGGTTGTTTCTTGGATGACCAAGAGATGAGATTAGGACCTACATACACACCATAACCACACGTTGATCGTCTATCGTCAGGATCGCCGGCCCAATCAGAATCACAGTAAGCATTTACAGAAAAGGATCCCAGTTTGTAGAAGAGGCCATAATCAAGGGTATGTTTTAAATAGCGAAGCACTCGTTTAGCTGCTGTCCAATGAGTAGAAGTGGGAGCCTGCATGTGTTGACATAGCTGGTTCACTGAGTATGCAATGTCAGGCCGGGTGAGAGTGACATACTGCAGGGCACCAACCGTTTGCCTATATTCAGATGGATCTGGGAGAAGTTCTCCATCAAATTTAGACAATTTAGAACCCGAAACACATGGAGCTCGATATGGACGAATGCCAAGAAGTCTGACACGATTTAATAAATCAATGATATATCTTGTTTGGCGAAGATGTAGACCAGAAGAATTGCGTGTGGCTTCAATACCCAGAAAATATGTCAGCTGCCCAAGGTCCTTCATAGCAAACTCAAGTTGCAAGTTAGAAATAAGAGATGTAATGAAGCGTTGATCATTGGAGGTGACAAGGATATCATCCACATATACTAATAAAAAGGCATAAACTGAGTCTTGGTGATAGATGAACAGAGACGGATCAACTTGTGAGCTGAGAAAACCAAGAGATAATAGAGCAGTAGATAAGCGATTAAACCAAGCCCGAGGGGCTTGCTTCAAGCCATAGAGGGACTTATGAAGCTTACAGACAAACTGGGGGTGCACAGGGTCTTCAAAACCTTTCGGCTGGGCCATATAAACCTCTTCTTCTAAAATGCCATGAAGAAAGGCGTTTGAAACATCTAGTTGCCGAATATCCCAGTTGAACGAAACTGCAGTCGCAAGAACCATACGCACAGTGGATGGTTTGATAACAGGGCTGAAAGTGTCATGAAAATCAATTCCACTTCTCTGTAAATAACCAACAGCCACTAATCTTGCCTTGTGATGATCAATGCTGCCATCGGGTCTATGTTTGAGCTTAAATACCCATTTGCATGGGACCATATTTTTACTAGGGGGACGAGGGCACAATGACCATGTTTCATTCTTCAGCAACGCCTGAAATTCATTGGTCATTGCTGCATGCCATTCAGGTATATCAGCTGCTTAAACATAAGTATGAGGCTCAGAGATTACCACACCTGCATGCAAGGCTTGAAGAGGGTGACGAGTAGTGTAGTGTAGTTCAAAGTCAGGAAAAATACGGGGTTTTGAGTGTCCAGTTTGGGATCTAGTAAGCATACGAGAAGAAGAATTAGGAAGAGGGAGTTCACTGGCAGAATGATCAGAAGATGCATTTTCATGAGAAGCATTAGACAGAGTAGCCAAAGATGTATTTGAAGAAGAGTGGTTGGGGAATGTCTCAGGTTGGTCAGCAGGGAGGACTGGTGTGTGGAGTAAAGATGCAGGGGAGGAGCTATCAGGATGAGTGGAAGGAAGGGGGGAAATTGGGTTATCGGGTAAGGTTATATTAAGGGAGGTCTGATGGGTTGAAACAATATTAGAGGAAGGCACAGGAAAAAAATTAAATGGAGGAGAAGAGGGAGGTAAAAATAAAGTATTCGAAGTACCTGATGAGTCCAAGCAATTGGCAGAGTCAGTGAAAATGGATTGTTCACGTGCAGGAAAAATACCTTCGTCAAAGATCACATTTCGGGATATGTATACCCGCTTGGAGGATGGATCAAAGCACCAAAAACCTTTGTGATTAAAGCAGTAACCAATGAAAATGCAAGGTTTGCTACGGTAAGATAATTTATCAAGTGAGTAAGGACGAAGACAGGGAAAACATTGACAGCCAAAAGTATGAAAATAGGAAAAATCAGGTGAACGTTGAAAAAGGCGTTCATATGGTGAAGAGTAATCAAGAACCTTGGTAGGTAAGCTATTAATGATGAAAATAGAAGTTAGAAAAGCATCGACCCAAAAAACCTTTGGTAAGCCAGATTGTGCAAGGAGAGTGAGTCCTATTTCTATAATATGACGATGTTTTCTTTCAGCGATGTCATTTTGTTGGGATGTGTGTGGACATGAAAAACGATGAAAAATTCCACTGGTAGTTAAAAATTGCTTAAAAACGGTAGAACAATATTCGCCCCCATTATCACTTTGAAATTGTTTAATGGTGTAATTAAATTGTTTTTCCACTAAAAGCTTAAAATTAACAAAGGTAGAATAAACATCGGATTTATGAGAAATAGGAAAAAGCCAACAAAAACAAGTGTAGTCATCAATAAAAATTACATAATACCGACAACCACTTAAAGATGGAGTGAAAGTAGACCAAACGTCAGAATGAATTAATTCGAGAGGGGTTGTTGATTCTCTTGAAGAATCTGAAAATGGCAATTGTTTAGATTTGCCCAGTTGACAAGACACACAAATACCCTGTTTATGTATGGAACCGGTAATTGGAAGAGAGAATTTAGAAATAACACGATGTAAAATGTTTGCCGAAGGATGTCCCAAACGACAATGCCAAGTGGAAGTAGACGCCTTGACGCCAACAGTCATAGTAAGAGCATGGAATTTGGATGAAGGGAGTTGACGAAGGTTGATTGGGTACAATTCATTTTCACTTGGCCCTGTCAGAAGCGTGTCCCCCGTCAGGATGTCCTTCACAGAAAAGTTAGTGCCAGTGAGTTCAAAGAGAACATTATTATCTTTGCACAATTTATTAATGGAAAGGAGCTGAGCCGAAGCTTGAGGACAACAAGCAACGTCTTTTAAAGTGAGAATAGAAGAATGAGTTTGAATGGCAGCAGTGCCAATGTGTGATATATTCAAACCTGTCTCGTTACCTACACCGACAGAATCATCACCGTCATAAGGTTAAGAAGTTGCAAGATTGGCAAGATCTAAGGTTACATGAATGTTGGCACCACTATCAGCATACCATTGATGTTGATTGAGGTAAGTGGTATTAGCCTCAGCAACCATAGCAGCTAACTTTGTTAGAGGATAACGTCCCTGAAAAGAATAGTTCATCCGATTAAAACAGTCCAGTGCTTGATGTCCTTCTCGTTTGCAGATCTGGCAGGGAGAACGAGAACGAGAGGTAGTAGACGTAGCAGTTGACAATGAGGATGGCGGGTGAGGTAATGGTTGCCGAAATTGAGAAAGAGCAGGACTGGAGCCTTTTGATGTCCCAGAAAACCGAATTTTGTTGCTGTTACGAGAGCCTGATTTTGAACCAGGTTTGTGTGAATAGAAAGCATAAGACCCCGTCTCCTGTTGAATAATTTGACTATGGAATTTTTGCATGAGATCAAAATTCAACAACTCTGCATGGAAGTCTGAGAATGACATAGATTTCTCTTTAGCAAGAAGCATATATGTTGTCACAAAGGAATGAAAAGAAGAATTGAGACCATTGAGAACAGAGAGAATTAAATCCGAGTCATCAATTGGTTTCCCAACAGCAGATAATTCATCAGCAAGGGATTTGACTTCATCTAAAAATTGTTGGCACTGCATGGAGCCTTGCTGTAAAGATTGTAACTTTCTCTTGATAAGAGAAATACGAGAAGTAGAGGGTGCATCAAACCGTGCACTAAGGGCTTGCCAAGCAAGCCGAGAGGTCTCAAGACCATAAATGGTGGAAACCACCGCAGGAGATAATGAAGAGATAATCCAGCCAAGAATCGTTTGATCTTTATACTGCCAAACTACATAACTAGAATTAAGAATGCCTTGGTTTTTATGTTCAGTGCTGGTAAATTGGGGAGGACTGGGTTCAAAACCATCAACTATGCCCATGAGGCCATAGCTGCGAAATAAAGGAAGTAACTGAGCTATTCATGCAAGAAAATTTGTACCATCAAGTTTAATGGAGATAACTTGAGCTGGAAGATGAAATGCAGCGGAAGAGGAGGAAGACTCTGTAGAAAGAGACATTGGATCAGTAGAAGCGTGAGCTTGAGTATGCTCTGATACCATAAAAGAATTGAAAGTACTCTGGTTTAACTTACCAGAGACGTATGCACTGTTATGCTTTATATAAGTGAGGCTGTTTACAAGAGATAAGGGAGATGTCTATGTTTTTGTTACAGAAGATAAGAATTACATGATATTCAAATGTAATGGTATTATACTAGGACTGTGCCAAGCTGTAAGGATCACATCTGCAAAGTGTAACCGGTAGCATCTTCAACGTCAAGAACAAGGACTCTGCTGTAGTTTATTTAGAGTGGAGATTGTGTGTGATGATGTTGATTTTTATCCTTATCAAACAGGATGATAAGATTACGAGGCTGATTTGAACTTGGATCTTTAGACCCTAATTATAACTCAAGAAACAGGACGATAAGATTATTTCCATGATTAAATGACATTTAATTACTATTTTAGGAAGTGAATCACTCCACCTACTGTAAAGAGATTGTTTTACTTTCTATTTTTGTTTACCCTAAAATAATTGTCTTGTTAAGATATATATTATGCTCTGCATTTTACAAAAATACACCCAATTAAATCTCATTTAATAAAAGACCTCCATTTATGAAGCCATATTTTATAATAAATGTAAGGTTTAATGATTGTGACATAGCATTTCAATTAATTTATTTGGTAAGAGCGTAAATAAATAAATATAATAATAAAATTAGTTAATGCACTGAACTAGATAATTATTTTTTAAAATATTTTTTATATTAAAATATTTTAAAATAATATCTTTTTAATTTTTTAAACATGCAACTTAACGAAACACTACCTGCCACGTATACATTTGCAGCTTTTTTATTTTTAAATAAATTTATATTTTTTTCAAAACACAATAACGGTAAAATAGACGGATAAAATTTACGGGGGGAAACAACGTCCGAAATCAAGAAGTGGGGCACGGCGTAATCTGTTCTTCCAATAGGAAGAGCATATCCATATCGAAATCCAACGACAGATAAGGCTCATAGCTCCTTGGCATGGAGCCACTTAAGATGTCATATGCATGCCCATGCATGCGTCTATCATATGTTATATTATATATCCAGAAACAAAATACGAAAATAAAATAAAAATAAGGCGATCTAAATTGATTTCCATTAAATCTCACCGTGATTTCGAATGATCACAGGGATTCCCTATTACATACTGAGATCTCCCACCACCTCCAGCATCACCGATTCCTAATATAACGGGCATTCTAAAAATCTGCCTACTCCCAATTCCCTATCATGATGTGATGATATCTACAGACATGTATGCATGCATGTATACCAGATCCATGCATATGCACACACCATGACATGATCCTGGGCTGGTACATGGATGAACATGTACTATGATGGTATAGCTAGGGGATCAAGAAGTGGTCATGTCGCAGGTGGCGGATTTGGACTTGTCAAGAATCGACCACATCACTTGGACATCTTCATAACCACATGCCATGACTTCACCATGAAGGTCCAGCACCCTTTTCTCCTCCCCTGCAATCGATGCTAAATATCAATAACAAGTAATTACTGGATAATTAAGCTAAATATCAATTTATAGGTTGTGTTTGGCAACGCATTTGCGCAATGTTTGAGCTACAAATTGATGCTAAGTATCTAAAACATACTTCCAACCTAAAAGCAATTACCAAACAAACAAATACTTGGCCCTTTTGTTTATGCTGTGAATATTACGGTTCGGTAAAAATTAAATGTTTTTTTTCCTTAATTTGATGAATCGTAGTTTAAAACGCAGCAAATCGGACAGGCAAAAGAGCACTTGGGGAAATGAAAAATGCCAGGAACTGTACCTGGCTGGGACTTCTTGTCCCTGCTGACGGGTTGCTGCTGGTTGAAGAAAGTACAAGCTTTCCTGAAAGGGGATGTAATGGTTTTTTTCCAAGAAGCCATTAACTGATACCTGGTCCTTGCGTGCGTAGAGGTGTGTGTCGTCGGAGGAGGAGGAGGTGGTGGAGGTCTCTTTGTTTTGATGCGTCAACGGAGGAACCAGTACTCTCTTCTCTTGTTTATTCTATAGGCGCCCTAGTCTGCGCGTGTGTATATATAGAGCAAGTACTAAAGGATGGGCAGAAGATAAAATAAGAGGAGGAGGATCAGAGGAGAGGAGTGGAGAGGCAAGATCCGTGAGATGAGCATAGAAGGGGAAGCAAGCATCCTTCTTCTCTCTCTCTCTCTTATCTATCATAAATTAATTAATTAAATTTAAAAAAAAAAAAAACTTTGTAAGAGGTCGACTGTACCTCAGCACATGGATCGTGCTCCCATACAGACCTGTACACGTGAATGCCTTCAACTTTTCTCTCTTTTTTTCCTTGGATGTGACTGAGCTTCGTCAACTCTTACAAAATTAATTAATTACAAAAAACTCGAAATTTCCCACCTATCAATTATCACCACACACGCCATTTCACCTTCACCGACCACGCTAGGATCTATAAAAAAAATATCTGCTCAACGTTCTGGTACGGTAACTCACCCTAAAAAAATATCTGCTCAAGGTTCTGGTACGGTAACTCACCCTAAAAAAATATCTGAAAATTAATATAGTTTTAACACAAAATACACAAGGTTAAAAGATGGGATTTAAGATAAAACAAAAAGGAAGAGAGAAATAAAAATTTTAAAAAAAAAATGTACAATACTGTGATGATATTTTCAACACACTCAGTATTATTAAAAAGATTTTAACTACATTTAAAAAAAAACTAAATGGAATTGTATGTAATCCTAAATTAATCTTAAATATAATTCCTAACAAATTACAATCATGTTTGATGATTTTTCAAGATCTAAATAGAATCATCATTGAAATCTTTTTAACAAGACTAAAAGTGTGTTTGGCAGTGTAATTACGGTTACTTTTCAAATAGCTTTTTGTGCCAAAATACATGTCAATGATTTTTTTTTTATTTTTTTAAAATCATTTTTGACATCAGTACATCAAAATAATTTGAAAACACTAAAAACATATTAATTTGAAGTTAATAAAAAAATAAAAAAAATTAAATTTTATCAAAAACGCTTTTAAAACGCAGAAACAAACAAGCCCTAAATGTATCGAAAACTAAGCTTCGGTGTATCTCTGCTAACCCTTTGTTTCCTAGTCATTGCATTTTAAATCTCATTTAATGTGTGCTAGATGATTTTCATACTTTTCTAACGTGTTATTCTCCCAAAACTTTCATCACATTGTATTATAAATCTAAAATACCCACCACCAAGGGAAGGAGGGTCTGATAGAAACACGTACATGCAGCACTGTGTCCTGCTCGGTTGTGTTGATTATTGCACGAAGACAAAATGGATGGAGCATGTGTTCTTCACATGCGCTAATGTGAAAGGGAACACTCCATGTCCATGTGGGGACTTCGTGTTTTTTAATTAATACATAATCATCATCATTGAATATTGATCATGCCAATTAACGTTAAACTAATTTTCCCTCGATAATTAAATTAAAAAAAAAAAAAAGCATTGATTTTGCACCTTAGATTTTATGATCCTTTTGAATCTACTCCTAGATAATTGAATGGACAGAAAATCTCATTAAAAATCTTCCTAATTTACTCCAAGCAACTCCGCAAAAGAAGAAGAAAAAATCTCCATCATCTCTTTCAACCTTTGAATCTAAGCTTGTATGCCATAATAATAATAATAATAATAATAATAATAATAATAACCCTATATTAAAAAAACATTTCATCTTCTTATTTGATTTTGTGTTTTGAATGATGAAATGGGTTTTTATTTTTTTAAAATTATATATAATTTTTTTTTTGGTCTAGTTTGAATGGCTCTACATTGTTGTTGTTGTTATTGATGATTATATTTAAATAAACTAAGAAATTTCATCATAAGAAAAAGGGAAAGAATTAAAAGGATATTATCAAATTTTTCATCATTTTCTTAATAAAATCTTAGCAAACAAGGTAAGTTCTAAAATTATATAGTTTTGGATGAAAATTAAAAATAAAAACATTAATCAGATAAATACTTTATAATTTAACCTAAGTTTAGTTATCTAGCCATCTCATGGGTTAAAAACGTGTTTTTCTTTCATTTTTCAAGTTTAATAAATCTTGAAATTATCATAAATTTATTTGAACATGGAGTGTATTCATAGAATCAATGGAAGAGAAAAACTAATCTTAATTCATACAAGTTCATATATTAAAAGAAATGATAATAATTAACGAGACACATAGTTCGAAAAAAAACCCTAAAATGATGATGACAATGTCGTCGACTCTAATCATGGGGTTGACATCCTTGGAAGAAGTGACATATGCTCTGCTTTAATCCTAATCCTAATCCTAACCCTAATTATAATTAATTTTAGCTTCTCGGTACAATACCAAACGCTTGTTTAATCCTCATTTTCTATCGCATTACAAAACAAATTTGCAGTCAAGGCACTGCCTTCCTCGAAGTCCTAAAAAAATCAGTACTGTGTGTTCATACCATTCATATTCAACGGAAAACCTAATCCGGGCTTGATACGGGGTTGGATAGATCACGGATGTGAAAATTTGATTTTTTGATTTTTTTTAAAGATAATATTATTTAAATAAAAAAATATTTTAAAAATAACCAATAAATTAAGGGTTTAATTTTAATCTAGTCAGATCCGAGTCGATCGAGCTGACAGAGTTTTACTTCTTCTTCTAGTTCTTTTAAAATTTGAACCGAAGTAGGTTTAAAATTGAAAGGGTCTTGGATCAACATGTCGGCATGATTTGAACAAACAAAGTTATTTAAAAAAAATCAATAGATTGAGAGTTAGATTTTGAGCTGGTCAGACCTGAGTCAATAAGTTCGTCGAGTTTTTCCTCTTCTTTTAATTTTTTTTAAAAATTTGAATGAGTCTAGATTTAAAATTGAAAGGGTTTTAGATCAAGAGGCTGGTCCATCCGAGTTTTACAACAATAATTAAATGAACGAGGAATGTCTTACACTTTGGGTGATTGAGTATACATCTCATATGATCAGTGCAGTTTTGCTCCAAAGATAAGTTTGTCTAATTATGTCAGACGAGCAGTGATGAAGGAATACATCCCCCCCCTGCTAGTGTAGATATCCTTAACCAGTGCAGTCGAAACCTTCATTTCTGCCGAGGAGGAGCAGCCCTCTGCTGTTTTGTTTATTACAGCAGGTCACATGCTGCCCGAGAAACCAGACAATGGTAGTGGCTTTCACATGTACGCACGCAGGTATATTATTGATTGATTAGGGACAGGATATATACATACATATATATATATATATATATAGGGAAAATCAAATTTTGAGCTTATCTTATAATTACTTCATCATTGTCAATTGAGGCTTTAAACCTTTTGATCTTATCACTTTTGTCCTATGAGTAATGATCTCCCATGTCCCTCCACCAAAGCTACGTTGTTTTACCCGGGTCGTTCGGGTTTTTTTTCAACCCGAACCGGTTAATACTTTGAATCAATCGAGTCTCGAATTGTATCACCGAGCCAATTAGTCTTGTGGGCTGTGATTAGTTAAGAGGTAAAAAGTTAGGCCGATTAATAATAATAATAATAATAATAATAATAAATTAAAAATATAACAGGCACTCCTCTCTCCGTGGATAACAGATGATGGTCGGTTTGACTTGTTAGTTTCGAACCAGTGCCATTTTTCTCTTAATACTCTTTTTTCCTCTTTCGAGTTGACTGCTCTGCCCAATGAAATCTCCTCCGGTATTAAAAATAAATAAATAAATAAATAGAATAAAAGAATAGAGGTAGTAGCCACTTGCTAGATAATTATTTTTTGTTTTCAATTTTCAAGAAAGGCTGCTTCCTTTTCTTCCTCTGTTGAACTTTTATGCTTGGCTACAGTGCACAAGTCCACAGTATTATAATTTCCATTACAAGAGACCGTTTGCTACCATTTTCTGTTTTTAGAAAATAAAAAAAATACTTTATGTTTATTGATTTTTTGTTCTTTTAACAAATATTTTTAAATAAAAAAATTGACATGATTTAAAAATATAATAATACATTATTAATTAAAATATATGTAAAATAAATAATATTACATAATTTAATCATTATAATTAGATGGTATTACGGTGACAACAACATACATGATGGTGGTGATTGTAATAATAACAACATGATAATAGTTAATTAAAAAACACTCTAAAAGACATGAGTAAAACGTTGTCCTTATAGTTCCAAATTGTCCGTCCCAACACTATTCATCAAGAAACAAATAATTATGAATTGTTGCAAGAAAATCTTTTTGCCCCTTTTTTTTATTGATAATATCCTTATAGTTCCAAATTGATGGCCAATTAAAGCACATTTATCAAAGAAAAAAATATTAAAAGATAGGGGACTAAAATGAAAAACATGACAAAAATAGATGGTTTTTTCTAAATGTGACGTTAAACATACAATTTGATCCTTTAAATTTTTAAATTATAAACTTTTAGTCCCTAACAATTTATGAAATTCCATTCTAGTTCCAAACTTCATTTTTTTTATTTTTTGGTTCCTAACTTGAAAGATAAAAAAACAAGTAGTCGAATTCTAATGGTAGAGAGGGAGTATCGGTTGAGACAAATTCCAACCACGAAAACGGGTTATTTTGATGTCAATAGGTTTTTTTCTTTGAAGAAACCAAAACTCAGATAGAATTTCAATCTAAAATTCAAAAATTAACAAAGGATTCATTGCCAACCCAACAAAAACTTGAAATCAAACCCTAAAAGTACAAACATAATTTAGCAACAAACACACTAAACCAAAGAAAAATAATGACAACCCAAATTTCCAACATATCAGAACTTGATGAATGTAAATAAAAAATAATAAAAAGAAATCAAATTTTATGATCTCAAATAATTCAAAAGCTAAATGCTTAATAAATAAAGATAGAGTCTTTAACAGTACCTATTTAAAAAGATATTAAAGAGAATATCTTTGAAGCAGAAACTATAAATAGTTTTGTTAGGATGGAGAATTTCTTATCAAATGTGATCATATCAAAATGTACAATAGAAGAAAAATGAGATGTTTTGTGGCTTTTTCATGGCAAGATTGAAGGGATATATATATATATATATATATATATATATATATATATATATATATATATATATATATATATATATATATATCATCGTTTAGTTACAAAATACAAGTTTATATTAATTATTATCGCATCCATGACACTATATAAATTATATAAGAAGGAAGTTTCAACAAGATATGGTATTTACTGAGTTTGATCAGCATTTCAATTTTCTTCATGAGAATATATTAACTGATGTTGTTCCATGTCCACAAACACATTCATCTTAGTTGCCTTCATGTATAGATTACGTATGTGATGACATTACAACAAGTTTGATGGAACGATAAAATCAGTGTCTTTCTTTTCTATTGTTGTTATTCCAATGTATTAAAAATACAGTACAAAATAAGTATTTACTTTGTGTCCTTTTTTGTCATTTCATTTACAATGTCAATTTGAACCACAATTTAACCAAACACCTTTTTAACATGCTTTTGGTTGAACAACAATTTCAACAATAATTTTAATCAAATACTTATTTAAATCAAACTAACCAGAACTTAAAAGTGATTTTTGTAAACCTATTTTTATTCAAACCTCAACCACAAAAACAAAAACACTCTAAGCATTGGTGAAGAAAATGGTGTCTTATTGACCGTGTTATGTACAATTAAAAAAAAAATATGAGTATAAATACTGGAAAGAAATAATATAATAAAGTACACGAAAAAACTGGGATGTCTCTCAAGTTGGCTTGGGTTATGCCAAAGGCACGCCCAACTCGCCTGGGTTCGGCCCCAGCAAGTTAGTGCCTTTGCTTCATTGGGCTTGGAATGAGCTAGGCCTTTCAACCCAATAGTTTTTATTTACTTATTTATTTAACATGTAGGGTTATAGGTTTTTTTTTTTTTTTATAGAATACACGGAGAAGAAGTTTGTACCATGCTAATTCCAACAAAGTATTATAATATAAAATATTCTTTAAATTTCCTTGGATAGTGATTGTTTTTCAAAGTGTTTTTTACTTTTAAATACATTGAAATAATATATTTTTAAAATTTTATTTTTGATATCGACACATCAAAATAATTTGAAAACATAAAAAGAAAAATTTGAAACAAAAAAATTTTAAAAAAAATCAAAATTTTTTTAAATACTTTTGAAGGGATCTTAATCCAGCTAAGCAGTGTGAATCGTTCGTTATTATTGATAAAAATCATATTCTTTTCTTTTACGTAAACAAGAGATTTTCTACAAAAAAAAAATATATATATATATTTCTACATAATAAAATATACTACGCTTTTTTATATATTAAATAATTGCGAGAAGAGAGGCACAAGTAATATATAGTAGCAAATCATGTTTAGCTGGGTCGTGGGCCCCCACTTCCTTCAGTTCCAATATCATCGCCTCGCCTTTTTTTTTTTTTTTTTTTAATCATTATTTTAATGGCCATTGGTGCTGTAGCACTCTAACATTTCCCTCTTGGCGTAAGAGATTATTAGTCCTACATTTTCACTTTAATCCAATTCCAAGCAACCACATTAAAATAAAAGCCGTAGCTATACAACTTGATCGGGTTTAAAGTATTAGATGGGTAAATCTGAATTAATTTAAAATAATGTAATTTTGTTTTGTTTTTTTAAAATCAAATTAAAATTTATTTAAATCTTAATTTAATCAAGAATTGATCTATTGGATCATGAATTAACGTGATTTATGCCTATAAAGCAACGAGCACACCAGATTAATGCGAGAAACTCTTCAACAAACCCAATAATTTCTGCATATCAAATAACCCTTTGCAGAAGCTTACTCATATTTTAAAGAACTGTTAATTCACTTTTTATATAGGTTTTTACATGTAATTTACAATATTATATTATATTATTTTTTTTATATCATATTATCAAATTAATCGAGGTTAAACTCAACTCTCAAATTTCTCTTACTTCTTTAAAATTGCAACTGCAACTACATATTTTTTTCTCTTAAAAGAATTCGGACTGCAATGTGGTATGGACCACCAATCTTGTAAACAAAATCTAGAAGGCATGGTTAAATCACTACCTACCATGCCTCTATTCATACATTTATAAATCATTGTAGATTGTTTTTCAATAATTTGTTTTTTTTATTTCTATATTTTTTTTTTCAATTACACCCTTATAACCTCAAATTAATTGTCAATTAAAGTTAATTAATCAAGGAAGGGAAAGATTTAAAGATGAAGGATTAAAGTGAAAAATATGGTGAAAAGAGGTGGTTGTTTCAAACTTGGAGTGAAAAGTTCTCTTTGATCCTCAAACTTTTCAAATTATCAATTTTGGTCTTAAACTTCAATTTTTTTTTAATTTTTTGGTCCGTAGTTTGAGAGAGGAGAAAGAAAATAGTTAAATTCTGGTAATAGATACAAAGTCTCGATTGACAACAATTCTGGCCATGAAAAAGAAAGACTTTAGTGTTAATGGGTTCTATTCGATGATAAAAGTCTTTTCTAAGTGTTATTTTCTCTTAACCTTGCATGGGATGGTAGATCTGAGCTCGGGAAGAATTTTTATCTCAAATTGATTTTGGATTTTCAAGCTGTTTTTAGGTTGTTTGAGATCATGAATAGGTTTTCGAAGGTTTTTAGTATGTGTTTAGATTAAAAAATGGTTAAAGATTGGTTTTTTAGGTGTAAAGTATTTGTCATAACTTTTCAACGATATGTGGTGGCCAAAATCCGAGTAGAGTAAATGATACGTTGCTTGCTATTAAAAAAAATATTAAGAGACCCTATAAAAAAAATTATTAGACCTGATTGAATCCATTATCCGGGTTAAATATTTGACTAATTAACTTTAATCAGTTAAAAATCCAGCTTCTTGAATTATTGAACATCATAACACATATCTAGTCTATATTGTTATGTAACTAGACGGTTGTTACCCCTTTTTTTTAAAAAAAAAAAAACTTTTACATGCAATAAGTAGAACTTAACTCGTAAGAAGACGAAAACCACCTCATAATTAATACTTAGATTTTTCATCTTGTGATTCGAGGTTGATCTTCTTAAATTGATCATGTTTCGTGAGAAAAACAGCATGCATGCATCAATATCCTTTCTATTTTGATTTGATTATTTCCGGATCCTTTCTTGGTTCCTCGTGCAATAAAAGATCACCAAACAATAGGAGTGTCGATTTTATTTTATTTATTTTTTCTTCTTGTGCTCAGTTTTGAATTAAATTGGGCTTCTAACTTGAGGCTTACATGGACCGGCCGGGATAAAATGTTATGAGCCACTTGATACTTAATGGGCCTATGGAGCTTCCATGGTCGCTGTGATCGGTTATCATCTTAGGATAAAGAAAACAGAGAGAATTAAGATGGAGGAGATTTGCCCTTTAAGAAAACAGTGATCGTCAAAAAATGAAGGAAAAGAAGTCTCACGGAGGAGTGGTCACTCCAAAGCACCGTAGCATGGGTGGTGGACTTATTTTAACCAGGATTCCCGGCCATGTTATCGTCAGATTGTGGCCAATATTGAATAGGCGGCGAGGCTATCATCAAAGGGAGGAGGAGATGTTTTTCCTCTTCCACTCTCTTTCTGTGGTTTCTATTTGTCATGGCCATCACGTGACATGTTGAATCTATTCCAAAGAGAAGTAGTTTCCATATGACATATTATTGAACCAAACATAAGTAATTTTCATATATTATCTTATGAAAAAATTCATATCTGGCCAGCCACATCTATCATATGGCAGGCAAAGTATTGAATAAAAACTAATTGAGTGGCTAAATCACTTTTACCCTCTTCACAAAGTAGTGTTTATTAATTAGAACAATATTACGGGTTACGAGTATTACGGGTTAATCCAATCCACTAAAGTTTTTATGGGTAACCTGAGTTCTTTTTGCAATTGATTTTTTTTCGATTCCATCTCTTAACATTTGAGTTCATTGAAAATTAAATTTTATAATTTATTTTAGTTTACTTTCTATGAGATTATCACATTCTCATGACCTGAGTTAAGAGTTTGACGAGTTAACTTGGGTTGACTCGAGTCTTTTTTTCATGTCATTTTTAACTGATTTTTCATTTATTCTCATCCTTCAATACTGGATTGATTAAGAATTGAACTTCATAGTTTGTTTTGATTTGCTTTCTATTAGGTTATTATGGTCTAATAATCCAGGTTCAGTAAGTTAACCCGGGTTAACTCAAGTTTTTTATTTTTCAACTTCATTCTTTAACATTTGATTGATTAAGTATTGAGATTCAATATGATTTTTTATTTGCTTTCTATAATATTGTCATCGTCTCATGACTTGGATCATGGATTCTACATATTAACCTGGGGTAATCTAGGTCTATTCAATATATTATCATCTTAATATTAAAAAAAAAAACATAGTTTTGGAAATTTTAAAGTCAAACTATGTTTTATTCCGATTGCCTAGGTTATATTTGGACTTGCAAAGTTGACAAAGTCACTTCAAGCTAATCCCTTCATGGTTTTTGTATTTTTGAAAAACAATTAACAATGCTTAGATATATATTTTTTAAATTGATCCCAACTACCAGCGCAGAGCTAGTGGGTTAATGATTCAATCTAAAATATATAAGAAAAAAAATAAAAAAATCTATTTAATTAATTTATATTAATTAAAGAGTTTTTTTATTAGAAAATACATTAAAATAATATTTTTTTAAAAAAAAATTATTTTTAATATCAACATATCAAAATGAATTGAAAATACTAAAAAAATATCAATGTAAAGCAAAAGAAAATTTTAATTTTTTTTAAAAACAATTTTAAAACATAAAACCGAATACACCCTTAAATATATTTAATCGGCTCCAAAATTCGAATTCAAGAGATGAACAAGGGAATAAACCTCCTAAACCATTACGTCAACTCCTTGAAATTGAAAGTAGACAAAATTCATTTAATATTTTTAATTAATATAGGTTTTATTACTCTATTAACTGAATCCAACAACAAATAGAGAACTAATGAATGCATGAAATTGTTTCGGTCACCGACTGCAGAGCTCGATCCTATATAAAATGGAATCTGATTACGGGGAGGTAAAGATTTAGTCTGGTGCGCACAAATGAGTCCAAGATACCCTGCTGCATTTCCAGATTAAAAAAGAGTATCATTCATTTGGATGGTAAGTTGCTCAAGGTTCTTGGTCAGAACACTCGGCCAGATTCTTATCAACGCTGAAAACCCTTTAATTTGGTGTGAGGTGCTTCATTGAAGTGAAGAATCTTCCTCTATAAAATATACCAAGGCCAAGCTAGCTTCAACATGCAGGCCTCATCTCCTTGAATTATTATTATTATTATTATTATTATTATTATCATGTTGCAGAGCACTGAAAAAGCAGCAGATAAACGGTCATTATTGGTTCTTTGACCTCAAGTAGTAAAAAGCAGCAGATAAACCGTCACCTTTAATTTACCATCCTCACTGTCTTATTATCACCGCCACCACTGCCACTCTCGCCTCCTCCTCCTCCAACGCCACTCCCTTAGATATAGAATATGATCTCCACAAAGAGCGTGCACGCCTGAGCTAACTCATTCATTTCTTTTGAGTAATTAAAGGGGATCGAAGCTTAGCTAGCTAGCTAAGAAATTAATATCGTGGATCATAACTCGTTACGAAAGACTGCAATGAGTTAGCTCGTGTAATTAAAGGAAGGGAGGAAATTTAGACCGTCACTCGTGTACGCTCGAGGCAGCGCATGCAAGAGCTATATATATATATATATAAAGAAGTCTGTAAATTAAAAGGAGATCGAAGGGTGGATGGCCCTCCTTCCATGCAGCTGCCAAAGGAGAAGCAGAATCTCAGGGAGAGGGTAACTTTTAGCCTGGCATATATGCACCTACGGTGGAAATTCCTTGATGTTTAATCTGGAAGAGTGTCAATTAGTTAAATCTTAAATTTTTTTTTCAGAAATTACAAATTCAAGAGTCATAAATATTAAGTTTATTGAAGATTTATATAGTTATTAATTTTAAAATCTTTAAAAATTAATTAAAATATATATAAATTAATCCAAACAACCACAGTTAAAAAAGAAAAAAAAGTGCTCGCTGCTGTCTCACATGACTCAAAATTATTTCATCGAAGGGCATATATTCATGTATAGCTTGAGGCGCCATGCTTGCATAATAGACTGCCAAGGGCCACTTTTTTTAAAAAAAAGGTGTTGGCTTTTCTTTGAGCTCCATCGGCATGAGTTGGATACCGGAGGCATTGGGTTCTGATTTTGCCATTTTAAACGTTGGCAGAAGAAAGAATAACCCCAAAGGATTCTTACTCAACTCTATTAATAGGAAATTAATTATTTTGGAATTAAAAAGACAAGTGCATGAACTTGATCCACTCTTTTAAAAAGATGAGAAACAAAGGATTTCTTGGAGCAATCCCTCGGAGCCAACCTTTCCGTATTTGTCATTGTACGAGTATGTCGATTAGAAGCCACGTAAGTCCATATATATATATATATATATATATATATATATATATATATAGGTAAATAATCACTTGTATAATTATTTAAATTTAAGTTAAAAAAGATACCCCTAAATGGATTTAATTAGCTCCTCTTAAATTAGCAGTAACATAATCTACTATGTTAGATAAATTCATGTCGTTGATATTTTTGAAATCAATATTATAGTTATGATTTTTTATTAAATGTTTTTTTGCTAATTTTAAAAAAATTCCAACCATTGATCACTAATGTAGTGAAATAAAATCACAACCCTCAATTTTAATATGAATTTACCTAATATAATAGTCATATTAATTACCTCTGACTTGAGATAAGACTCAATCCTCCATGAATGCATGGTACGAGAATTGAGAACATGCACGAGCACTGCACGTCTGAATGCATATAGAGTGAATAAAAACTAAAGACGACAATGCTATATGGATTTTTGAAATTATTAATTGTTCTTAATCATTATTTGTAACTTACAGCACGTACGGTACCGCACGACGCACAGGCTGGAAGTGATGAGATTAATACAAATTAAGAGAAGCTGCAGGAAATTGAGAGGCGACAAAACAATACACTAATGGAAGCTTAAATGGTCAGCTGATGATGCAATAATATTCCTGATGGATGGAGCCATGATCATCAGAGAGCAAGAGTTTGGCGTTCTGGGTCTGAAACCCTAGTTGCATAGAACCTTGCTATGAAGGCTGAGGCCTTCCCATCAATCCCTGGTTCTCCTACCCACCGTCTTCCATCTTCATCACTTGGACATGCTCTCCTTACAGAATACCCATCTTCACTCATGTCATCGCTGCCACTCGAGTAACAACAAGACTTGAATATGCTGAATATAGAGAATAAGCACGATGAAGATTTCCTCTGCCTGCTGTACCCTCCCATGATTAATTATATACCTGTCCTAATTACTTAACTTGTAGTAATTAAGCTTACTGTGTACTAGCTAGCTAGCTAGCTAGCTCGCTCGTTTTCTAAACAGCTAGCTACAGCAATGGTGGAGGTGGCTGTTTTGTGCTTACACGATCGGTTTGATCTGAAGAACTAAAAGATGATATTGCAATGGCAGCAAACCTCCCCCCTGCATTTATAGTACTAATTAACAGGGGGATGGGGACTCCACCCTGTTTTTGTGTAATTAACTGGACGGTCTAGATTCGTTGAAAAGACAAGCTAAAGCGTGCTCTAATTGGTTGTTTAACTAAGATAAAGCATAAGTGTTAGTGTCCTCTGCTTTTGACTGACCCAACATGCAGCAGTAGGTCTGCATGCACTGCTACTAACTCTTTCTTTTGTGCCTAATCTCTTGCTTTACCTTCCTTTCTTTTGCCTTCGAAATATCCCATCTTAATTAATTAATAATTAACTCGTCTTTAAATTAAAATATTAATGCCTGCGGGCCAAGTTGGCTTCTGCTCCTTAGAATTGCTTTTCTTGACGGTGATTGTTCGACGGACAGGACGGGTAATAAACACGCAAAAAAAAAAAAAATGTGAATTTATTAGCAACAAGAAGTTTCGGTGAAGCATCACCCTTTTTATATATATATATATATAACCATGATTCTTAAATAATATCATTATATATTCAAATATCGCGTTTCCAAAACTTTTTTAGGATATATTATTCAATCATAATTTATAAAATTTAAACTAATAATTTTTTTAAAAAATAATTAAAAATCTAACTAGTTAAACTATATCTATTAATATTAATAATATTATTTTACTTGAAAACATGGGATGTGAAAATCATTTTCAAACGGGTGCTGAAAACTAGAGGATATAAATTTCTTTTTTTCAAAGTTATTAAATTCCAGCCACCAGGGATAATAGTTTAGAGCAATATTTAGCTCATGTAAGATGCTTACAATTACAGTAATTAAGAGCATTTCGCTCATGATTTTTTTTCCCATCAAATTAATTAATGTACCGTATATTATTATTATTATTATTATTAATGCTATATATACTGGATATATTCGCTCATATCCAGCTCAAGCTGCTCACATTCCTTTTTGTATCTGGTATATATGGAGATGCTGTGGGTGTCCTGACATGCTAGCTAGCTATAACTAGTAATTAAACGCAAACAGCTCAATGTAAACTCAAATTCGATCCTTCTGATCTCTGGACAACTTTTGGCTTTTGCTTTTATTAATTTCTCCATGGTAATGATTAAACAACATTACAAAGACACAGATTATGTACGTATTATTACATAATCAAGTATTCAATACATACACTATGGGCCGGAATGATTAAACAAGGAGATTTAGGCTAAGATTCTTGAGATTTGGTTGCTGTGCGTGTACACATGTACGTATTTATATATTTGATTAGGAAGTATAAAGTTGCCCCGCGTACGTTGTACTTGACAAGTCTCTTTAAAAAGAAAAGGGCCATTACAGGATTCGTGGGGTTAGGGCAACGTTTTGTATCTATAATCTTTTATATATTATTTATTTATTTATAGATTCTGTCATTTTACAATTAAGAGGTTTCCTTAATTAGGAATTTTCACCCTTTTATTAATTTAGTCATGTTATATTGGATCTAGATCTCATGTCAATTAAAACTCTATATATACATCAAGGTATAAGAAAATTAATTGACAGTGAAGATTTAATAAATGGACAAAAAGACAGAGAAAAATCCCAAATTAACTGAATCTACATACCATTTATTTGATATTAATACGATTTATAATATGATCAAAAGCAAGCTTTATAGCTCTCTAGTCTAGGTGCATGGTAATGAAGTAGTCTTACAGGGCGTTTGGTATTAATGTTTTCAAATTATTTTAATGTACTGATTTTAAAAGTAATTTTTTAAAAAAAAAATATTATTGGTATACTTTTCTGAGTAAAAAATACTTTAAAAAAATAACCACAATCACATTTTCAAACACCACTTAATCGGTAATGCTTTTGGAGAAAGCAATGGCTGTGACGGGCCATTCTGATCAGAAAGTCGCCATAGATGCTGCTGTGCTGCCCTTCCCCGCTGCTGATCTCTCCCATCTTGCAGTGCATTCAAGCTGTCTACCTTTTAGGCTGCTAAGAATATCTATCTGCCCTGTACTGTACACCGCGCATCTCCTCTTTAATTTAATCACCACAATTCTCATCGATAATTAATATTTGCAATTGCATCCTTTCTGCTCTTTTTTATTGGATCACATAGAAAAGGAGAGATACTGCAGCTAGATCAACCCCTATAGGAATTATATTGTAAGAGCCGAACTTTGACACGTGTCAGATTATACACACATATAATGCAGTGAACGGTTTGGTAAGCTGCCACGAACCTAGCTTTATTGTGAGGCTTTGCATCAATCAATAATTATAGCTAGCTGTATTCCTTCCATCGTAAGGTAGCAAATACAGAAGTCTGTTTCACACTGCGTTTAGCTTTTATGGGCCTGTCAGGTTTGTGTATACGTCAGATCTTACGTAGACTACCGGACAATTGTTAAGTACAAACAGAAATGCAGATAAAATCTTTCTTTTGGTTTATTATGATAACATTTACTGACATTCTATCAGTTAATATTAATTGAAAAATTATCTTCATTCATGTATATGGAGAGAATTGCAATAGAAAAATAAAAAATAAAAAAAAATCAAACAATATAAGGAGGCGTGACTTTTACAGATAACATTATCGATATAATTAATTAAATAGTAAATTATATCCATAAATATATTTGAAGAAAAAATTCCTCCGATATATACCAAGGAAATTACAGAAGGTATTGCAGTGGGATTCAAAGAAAGTAAATCGTACGGTCACGTGATATTTTTACCAACAGGATGACCGATATAGTTACTAGCAGACTGTGTTCGTTGGTATATTCTAGTGACTATGACAATTGTCCCCTTCTTTCTAACATTATTCATGGTATTCATTACATATATGTATAGCGATGAAATGTGTCAATCGGTATATTCTAGTGACTACGAGAACTCTGCACTTCTTAATACGCAGATAATTAACGTTCTTTTTACTGTTTATTTTTTCCCAACAGTATCACAGATGGAATGAAAAGTCATTAGTAATATTTGGAGGGTTTTCTGAAAATTTTCGTGCAAATTAAAATTTTTTATTTTACTTTACAAACGGAATCATCGAAGAATGACAATTTCTTTAGTAAAACTAAATTAAATGACTAGAATAAGAACAAACAGGGCTTCATCTTCTTCTTTTTCTCTTTTATCTTCTTCTCTCACGTAGCTTTTTCTCTTCTCTCTCTTATTCTCAATTGAAATCAAGCATTCTATTCTCTTCTCATCCCGAGGGATTTTTTTTCTTCATTTTTCTTTTTATTTTATTTTTTTTGGTTTATTAACAATCTCTTTTCTTTGCTTTTCTTTTTCCTTTTTTTTAATTATCAGTTGAAATAAAGCACGTCATTAAGGTAAGAATTTTCCATTCTTTTTTCTTCATTTTTCTTTGGTTTTTTTGCATTTTTTTTGTCATTATTTTTCTTCAATTCTGTGTTCTTGATAATTTTATGAATTAATAAACGTGTTGAATTTTAGTTGTTATTGCAATATTTTTGCATTATTTTGTTGAATTTTAGTTAATTTTTTTTTCAAATTTGTTGTTCAATTTCAATTAAATGTGTAGGATTAATTTTAATTATTATTTTCAATTTATTCCATTTAGAATAATTTTTTTTTAATTTAGGATTAAAAATATTATCACTAAGACATAATTGTGTTGAATTTAAGTTGTTATTGTAATAAGTTTTGCATTATTTTGTTGAATTGAAGTTGTTTTGTTTTTTAAATTTTGTTGTTCAATTTCACTTAAATGTGTAGGATTAATTTTAATTATTATTTTTATTTTTTGTAAATTTAGAAAAAAAAATATAAATTTAGGATTAAAAATATTATCATGTAGAAAATTTTCATTTTCTACGAAATTAAATTATGCTAAATTTCTAGAAGAAATTGAATAAAATCAATTGATTTGTTACATATATATTGTTTATTTATAGGTTTAAAAACTTTTGGTAGTCTCTCATATAGGGGAGGTGTTGCCGAATTTTTTTAAAGAGTAGGAATAGTTTAATTTGTGTAGATGCTTGGGGAAAAGTTATTGCACATCGCGAGGACAAGATCGTTGTTAGTTCTTTTAGCAGCGATGCTGGCGACCACAAGCCATTAGGTGTTGATTAAGAACAAGCACTTGAGGCACATGCATCTACTTACGATGCGGGCTCGTCGAGGGCGATGCCGCAACGTTGATGGGGGGTCCGTTCACAGCGGGATCCATTTATCTGTAAGTACAAAGCCTAGTGAAAGGGTGACCTTTTAATGTAAGTTTGTTTTTCTTTCACAACGACAAGTTTAATCATTCTTGAAATAATAATTTCATTTAACGAATGCAATTTCAGGTTTACGAACATTGAGGATACGAGAATAATAACATCGGCCATTAAATCATTGATGGAAATTCCATTGTTTCAATGGTATTAGGTTTCCAAACATCCTGAATGGAACACGCAAATCGATGCATGATTTTTAAGGTTTAAGGTTAGTATTAACTTAAATATTTTCTTATGTTAATTTGGTTAGTTTATTCCAGGGAGTGTTGGAAAAGAATTACTGCAAATGTCACTGCTATTGTTAACTCACCAACAGAATTACAGATGATATTTTATCGGTGATATGTTATATTTATCGATGCGTATACCAATCAACAAATAAAAAAAAACTGATGACATTACATATGGTTTTCATATCAGTGATATATTAAATTTACCAATGAAGATACCAACGGAATGAAGTGACTAATTTTTTTTTATGCGCTTTGTTCGTCTGTAAATTAATTGGTATATTTATTATCGACTAACTCACCGGCATTTCATAAATTACTGACGAGAGATTTTTTGAGAGACTGTTTATGTCCGTGAGCCTATCAGTAATATACGTACCGTTGGACTATAAATGTAAATACAAATAGAAATTTCTATCGGTAAAACTGTTAAATCTGGTAATGGTATTTTTGTTTACCTGCACCAAATTATATACACTACAGGAAAAGAAACTCTATTGTTTTTCTCAAACTATGATCTTTAATATTGTAACTCGAATCTCGATTGTCTATCCAATCTTTGTTGGTTTTTGGAAAAAATTCTAAGTAAGCATTGTTGTAGAATTAATAAATATAAAAACATTTTAAGATTAGAAAAAAATAAAAACAAGGTGTTTCAGGAATAATAGATAGTGTTTGGTATGTTGGACAATGATGGACAAGACATGATAATATTTTTTGTGATGTTGTTTAGTGCACCTTTGGATAATATAAAAATCAATTTTTGTTTTGTCCAAGGTTTTTCTAATGGAGAGATTTTTGTCCCAATAAAAAAGATAAGACAAGCTTGTCCAATGCTCTACACAAGGGTTAATCTTAAAATAAAAATAATTATTATCTTAGTTTTAATACCCGACTTGGGGGTCTCTTCAAGGCTAGGCCTAATCAACCAGTCTCGGGTCATGGGTTGGGTTGACCATTGACTCGGGTTAACGTAAGGATAAAAGTTGTTATTATCATAGTTTTAAAACCTAACTAAGGGGTCGACCCAGGGCAAGGCCCAAGTTATGAGTTGAGATGATCAACCCTGGTTGCCTCGAAGCGATGTAAGAATAAAAATTATTAGTATCATAGTTTTAAAACTCGAATTGAGGGTCGACCCGAGGTAAGGTACGTGTTACGGGTCAGGAGGTTGACCTAAATTAAAAAAAAATCAAAGCAACTTCATTTTATTTTTGTGATTTTTTTCCTTTAACATTTTGCTTTTTCATGGTTAAGCTTGATTGAGTTAGGTAGGGATTTGAAATTGTAGCACATACTGAGTCAACTCTAACACAATTAGATTTGGAACCCAGGCTATCCAATGGCCTATGACATAGGGCAACATTAGACAAATAAAAAGCAAATGAAATATACTAGGAAATTATTTTGTTTTTGATTCAAATTTTATTTTTTGCTCGCAAAAAAAAATAACAAATAATTAAATAAGTATAATGAATAACATGTCATGTCACGAGATTGTATTTCCTTATCTGCATCCATCACTTGATGTTTTAATCCAATTTTTATTTGTCATTAACGACTCCTCTTAGCATTTTATATACATATAATTTTCAATTAAGTTTATTTAACACATTGATCAAGCTTTCAATATGTATTTTAGATTTTTTATCGTCAACTCAAATTTTAATATCATCCACATTTTTTTTATGATTGAACCAACTTTTGAATCAACCCACAACATTGTATATGCACCTAGACTACTAGTTTCTATTGCATGTTAAATTAGACAATTCATTTACCCACAACATTGTATAAGCACCTAGACTACTAGTTTCTATTACATGTTAAATTAGATAATTCATTTACCCCTAAACCCCCACCATTAGTAGAAAAGAAGCTCACATGCCAGCTACTGTTGGGCCATGAAAATTGGTACATAAGTGGACTTTGATATTTAATAGTGTGGGTATAGTTATTAAACCTAGCCTAGAGGTTAACTTGACCAAGGGGTCGAGTCTTGGGTCAACTCAATTTTGAATTCACCAAGATTTTCTTGAATGTTATTTTATTTCTATTATTATTTATAAAAATCCAAAAAAATTAAGAAAAAGTTTAAAATTCAAAAGTATATTTTTCTCGAGTCAACCGCATCTTTCCATGAAAACCGATTCCACCAGGTCAATACAGGTCAAACCATGTCGACCAGAGTAAAAAATAAGTTTTCAGGCTGTTTCAGGTCAAAACCATCATTTTCGATCAAAACCGAGTCCACTGGGTCAATACAAGTCAAACCATTTCGACTAAGATAAAAAATGAGTTTCAGGCCGTTTCGGTTCAAAACCGTCGTTTTCGGTCAAAACCGAGTCCACCAAGTCAATACGGATCAAACCATGTCAACCAGAAAAAAAAAATGAGTTCCATGTCGTTTGGGTCAAAACTGTTATTTTTGGTCAAAACCCGGTCCACCGGGTTGATACCCATCGAAAGTTTTTTTTTTTTTAGTGTTTCAACATAATTTTCGGTAATTAAAATTGATTTTTAGCAGTTAAAAGGAGCTTTTTCTAATACTAATTTGAGTTTTTAGTTTTATACATATAAATATTTATTATTATATATGATAAAACAAAATCAATAATGCAGAAAAATTTATCATGTAGGCGGGGCAGTTGTGCCGATGGTAGGCGAAGTAGTTGTGGCGATGAAATTTTTCTTTAAAGCAGATCCGTGTCACCTGCATTAGATTTATGTCCCTTATCATTAGATATAAATAGCCAGTGACAATTCGCTGGAAAAAAGGAGAGGAAAAGGGATAAAGAAAAAAAAGAAAGAAAGAGATATGTGATTACTATTAAGTTTTTTTTTTTTTGCTATTCCTTCACGCTAGTAAGATATTGATTTTTGTAAAAAAAATAATTTGAAAATCCTAAAAATATCCTAACCATTAGATCTAATAGTATTTATTTCTGGACATTTGATTTAAAAGGATACAATAGGGCTTACCACACTAGATTAAAACTCAAATTCATCTCAGCCCTTAAAACAATCTGCCCTTCGATCCTGTTGTGCCATGTCACCTGCTGGACCAAGCTCTCGGTGTACCGAGCCACACTAGATCAAAGCTCAACCCATCCGGACCGTCTGATCAACTTGCAGATCAAGCCAATCACAGTCGAAGGATCAGTTCATCGGAAATCCAACGGTTCACAACCTTCAGCTGCAGCGGTGTACCATGTAAACGTTCACACCGTAGCAAAGGCTCAAACTCTCTCTCTCCTCTCGTCGGCGATTCTCTCTCCTCTCGTCCGATATCCCATTTTCGACCGTTTGAAGCCTGTGAACCACCACAGAAAGGCTACTAGCCTCCTATAAAGCAAAACCCCGGCCGTTTTCAGCTTTTTAGCCTCCCCATCTGGCCGGAAAAAGGCCGTGATTTCGTCGACCACCTCAAGCTTCAAACCGACGATTCTCCCTCATCAGCCATCAAAGGCCGTCGAAACCACCGTTATCAGAATCCTCTCCCTCAGATCTACCAGAATCAACCATTATTTGGTCGAAAATCTCGCCGACAATTTCACCGCCTCCAACAGTGACCGCGAGTGAGCTACACGCGCCACCAGGGGCATTTTTATAATTTTCTGAGAAATTCAAGGGTATTTCAGTCTTTTACCTATATGGTGGCACTCAGGTAATTTTTTGGGATTCCTAATGGTATTTTTAATATTTTTATATATAAGTATTTGTAAATTTTCTTTGTATGTTGTAAAACAAAAACCAAAATAAATATAAAAAGAATAACGATGCGGGTCCAACACCTATCTTATCATGTCATCATTTGTGGGTGCAAAGCCCAATTCTCAAGTATGGTTATACCCATTTCTCAACGATATGAAAATAATTTTTGTTCTATAAATGAGTATTATTTGTTGAAACTTTTTTTTTTTTATAGAAAATGACCGATGTCAAAAATTTAAATACCAAATATGGATTATGTCCATTATCTCTTTTGGTAACCTAGACGTAACTTTCCTTTCTAGGGTTAAACGTCAATATTTTAGACGAGTCTCCTATTTTTTAAGGACTGATGTTATTTTTTGACGTATCTCCTATGAACATTGTTTGTCGACACGTCTTTTTTTTTAACAAAAAAAGGACCGATGTCAAAAGTTTAAATACAAAATATGGATTATGTCCATAGTCTTCTTTTTGGTAACTCAGACGTAACTCTCCTCTTTATGGTTAAATATCGACATTTTAGACGAGTTTCCTATTTTTAGAGACTGATGTCATTTTTTTGACGTGTCTCCTATTTTTAGGGACCGACGTTAATCATCTTCAAAAATATAAATTGCAAATAAGCTCAAAATATAATAGCATTTGAATCAAATAAAAAACACACAAGTAAGGGTAACCTTTCTTTTGAAAGGATGTTTTAAGGATGTTGACTACCTTCCCTTAATCATAATTAACTCATTACCTGAATCTTTGGGACCAGTGTCTAATTTTGGATTTCTAGTTCTCTCAAATTACTAGATGGCGACTCCAATAAAATCTTCATTTCCCTGAATTGAGTAATCCTTTTTGTTAAATAACAAAAAGTGGAGCCGTCGCGCGGCGTCGTGTAGCGACAATGAGTGTGGGTTCTATTGGGACACAAAGAGTGTTTTGTTTGGCCTTACATGTGAAAGACATAATGAAGATATGGTTTCAACTACATCATTGTCTCGTGTAACATTTCAGTGTGCATCAATTTTATCTTTAGTGTGTGTGTATTCAAGCATTGCTTATGTATTTTTTAGTGGAAAAAAAATTAAATCATGTGAAGGTTGACTCGATATAACGTGGTCGACTTGGCAAGTTTAAAAGCAACTTAGATTATAAGTAAAAACATAGTTTAATTTAAAAACAAAACTTAAAAACAATATTTTTTAAAAAAATATTGAGATTAAAACATATTAGATCGACTTGAACTAACTTATCAAATTTGCTACCTAGGTCATTAGACTATAATAACTCTATAGAAAGTATGTCAAAATAAATTATGAAGTTCAACTTCCAAACAACTCAATGTTGAAAGTTAAAATTGAAAAAATAATCTAAGTCAATCAAAATTAGCTTGCCTAACCTTTAACCCGGGTAATAAAACTGAAATAACCCTATAGAAAGTAAATAAAAAAAATGATGAAACTCAATTTTCAGTCAACTCAATATTGAAGAATGAAATTAGAAAAAAAAATCAATTAAAAAAAGGATGCAAAAAAGGACCAAGGTTTACAAACCAAACTTACAACTTAGTCATAAAATTAATATAACCTCATAAAACACAAATCAAAAGAAATTATGAAGCTCTGCATTCAATCAAACCAATGTTGGATGATGAATATTTTTTTAAAAAAAATCCATTATAAAATAATAAAAAAAACTCAAGTCAACCATCTAAACCTGCAACATGAGTTATGAGACTGAGATAATCTCGTAAAATACAAATTAAAACAAATTATAGAACTTAATATTTAGTAAACTCAATATTAAAAAATAAATGATTTTTAAAAAGAAAATTAAAAAAAATATTATTGTTTTGATAAACAGTATTTTTATGAAGAGGTGAATAATGAATTCAACTTTTTTTTATATATATATATATTTTTTTTTGTTAATATATAATAATTGAAAAATATACATAGTGGCACGTGTAAAGAGAGTCACAGGAGCGATAAAAAAGGGTTAGTTGGGCACGAAAACATAGTGGTCCAAGGTGGGAGTGTCGCTGTCTTTTATTTTCAGGGCCCCATAAGGTGAAAAAAGTACCCTTCGGTATCTATAAATATTAAATAGAGAACACCCAATTACCGACGACGGACAAAGGATACCTGCCCATCAGATTTTTTAATATTTATGTTTTATTTATTATAAAATAATTTATATACCAACAAGCTATTCATCAAGATTTAGATATAAAAAATAACCTATTATCTATTAATTAATAAAAATAAAATATTTAATATATATTTAAAGCATGCATATGTATAAATAAAATATATTAATGTATGCGTATATCATATTATATTAAAAAAATCTAAATATTTTTTAAATATATATTAATATTCTTCAATCGGATACGAATTAAATGCAGGCAGGCTACAATCACCCAACACAGCATCCGTTTATTAAGAAGTTCTTACCTACCCAATACCATCCGTCCGTCCATCCATCTGCCCTTCTCCTCATTCCACTTGCGTTGTTTCAAAATTAAATAATTTAATTCTAACGGGTGTAGTTTAATTAGTATTTGTTTTTTTAGAGATTACCAGTTTGAGTATTACAAATCTCAAGATTATTAAAAGCTTACACAGTCATTAATTTCAGAGTCTCGAAAAATTAATCGAGATGTGCGTAAACTGGTCTGGACTTTCCCGTTAAAAAATAAAAAACTAAATAATTTGGAAGTTTAAATAAGTGTTTTATGACGTTTTTAATATTTCATTTTTAATTATTTAACTATGTAATGGATTCAATGGAATTGGTAATTAAATTTTCATATTAATTTTTCTTTCAAGTTTTTAAAAATTCTCGATTAAAAATTTCCGTTTATTTCTAAGACTTTTTCTCCATGTTCTCATATTACGTTTTGCAAGCCCAATAATATTTGTAAGAATTATTTATTTAAAAGAAATCTTTAATTAAGAGATCGTAAAAGTTTAGAGACTAATATAGAAAATGATTTGGGTGTAAAATTGATTAGTATATCTAATATTTTTCATGGTTTTTAAAATGAAAGGTAATTCAACTTATTTCTAATAAGAAAATATGTGAAGATGTATTCTTGAAAAATAAAATTCAATTAATTTTTTTAAAAATAAAACTAGTATAAATAGCTAAAATAATTCAATTTTTTAGTTATTATATATTCAAGGTGTGTCTGGTAGCGCGGTTGAACTGGGCTACTAAAAAAATTTAATTTTTTTATATTTTTGAATTGTTTTGACTAAATTTTTAAAAATTAAAAATATATATTATTTTAATATATTTTTAAAAATAAATATTTTAAAACACAATATTTTCAAAACAGTTAATTACTCGTATCATCGTGAGGTGAAATTTAATTCTATTAAAATAATAATAATAAAAACTAAAAATATATTGCGAGTGTGTTTGGTAGTGTGGTTGTGGTTGTTTTTTAAATAGCTTTTCGTGTCAAAATATATGTCAATGATTTTTATTTTATTTTTTAAAAATTATTTTTAACATCATCATATTAAAATAATTTAAAAATACTAAAAATATATTAATTTAAAATTAATAAAAAATAAAAAAAATTTAAATTTTATTAAAATACTTTTAAAATACAAAAAGAAAACAGTCCGCATCACAGCAGAATAGGAAAATCTACCTTCGAGAACAAAAACGTCACATAAGTCAAATCCAAAGCCCACGCAGCAGTGAGCAGAGTGGTCTGTCTACTCCATCCTCCCACTATCCTCATTCCTCTATCCTTTTTATCTTCCGGTCTCAGAAGCGACGGGTAGTGTATTTGCTTTTGTACTGTTATAGATTTTGATGGAGCAATCATCATCTTCCTCTTCCTCCAAAAAAGAAAGTCTTGACGTTCCCCTGCATTCCTTTGGGTTCCAAATTGAGGAATTGTCCCCTCAAAAGGTCACTGGTCGCCTGCTTGTTACTCCCAAGTGCGTTCAGGTCTGTCCCTCTCCTCCTCCTCTCTCTCTCTCTCTCTCTCTCTCTATAATACATTTATAAGAGGAATTTTATTTGATTTCAATATATTAAAATTGCCCGAATGGAGGGCTCATAATTTTCTTCTTGGAAATGGGCTGGCCGGCCATCGAGCAGCCGTTCAAGGTATTACACGGCGGAGTATCGGCGTTGATTTCGGAAGCGATGGCTAGCATGGGGGCCCACATGGCATCGGGATTGCAAAGAGTAGCTGGGATTCACCTGAGCATCAATCATGTGAAAAGCGCCCGCCTTGGAGACCTTGTCCTCGCCGAAGCCACTCCCTTCAGTATAGGCAAAACCATTCAGGTACATAATTCCCCCTCCCTTCCCTTCACTTCCTTCAGCGTTAGCAAGGGAAAACCATTAAGATAGGCACTGATACAGGTGTGGGAGGTGCGAATCTGGAAATTAGCGGATCCTTCAAACACAGAGTCCTCCAAATCATTGGTATCATCGTCAAGGGTTACTCTCATGTGCAACTTGCCTGTGCCTGACCATGCTAAAGAAGCCACGGAAAATCTCAGAAGCCATGCTAAATTATGAACGCTCTTTTATTGCCTGCCTACCACCACGACTTGGTCGTAGTCATTACTCCTGATATTTTAGATAATAATAATACAATTGTACTACTGTAATTCTGTGACTTCAAGTTCTTGCTGTATGATTCTCAAATTTCAGTCCGAATAGTATGAATAAATTCATCTAATTTACTCCCAGTTAATTAGTTGATGGTTGCTTCCCAATTGATAGTACTGTTAATCGTTCAAAAACTAAAAAAGAAGAATTTTACTCAGCTTAGCAGACAGTCAACGCTGTTCTTAGACACCAACCTCGTGTTTTTTAGCCGTGACTACCAAACCTACTACTTCAATTCCATGGCGTCACATCCAAACTCGTCATTTAGTTTGTGTTTGATAATGCGGTAATAGGTAATTGATAGTCGAATTAAGCTGTTAAATATGATTGTGAGATAAACGCAATCTTCAGGGATACAATTAGAGCATGGAGATCAAGAGTTAGATATCGGTACAATTCATCTAATTTACTCCCAGTTAGTTGATGGTTGCTTCCCAATTGATAGTACTGTTAATCGTTCAAAAACTAAAAAAGAAGAATTTTACTCAGCTTAGCAGACAGTCAACGCTGTTCTTAGACACCAACTTCGTGTTTTTTAGCCGTAACTACAAAACCTACTACTTCAATTCCATGGCGTCACATCCAAACTCGTCATTTAGTTTGTGTTTGATAATGCGGTAATAGGAAATTGATAGTCGAATTAAGCTGTTAAATATGATTGTGAGATAAACGCAATCTTCAAGGATACAATTAGAGCATGGAGATCAAGAGTTAGATATCGGTACAAATGAAGGTAACTGAAGAGGAATGAGAGCTAGAGTCTTAATTATGAAATAATGGGTGCTGGACTTACATAATTTATCACGTTTTGTGGTACTACAGAGAAAACAGCAGCTTTTCCCATATATTTTATATTTATGACGTTCTATATGTTAGATTTACAAGTTAGATCCAAGTAATATATATAAATACAAGACAAAGCAATCCATCGGATTCTGCACAAGGCCAGTTGCAGCCGCTTCCAAAAGAAGTGGGCTAGCTCATGGCTTTTTATTTATTGATTTTGGCTTTGTTTCCACTTTCCATGCTGATCAGTTGCAGAGATCTTTTGCCTTCAAAAATGTAAAATCCTGTTAACTACTAAAGTGCATAAGCAAGCAAGTGGGATTCTCAGATGGAAACGTGGTGAATTGAGCAGGAGAGCTAGGAAAGTAAAATGTATAGCTAACCTGAGCTTGGCAAGTTGTTGAGCGAGTTCATTAATCTCACGGGCAGAGAGCTTGAGAGAAGACAAGGTTCCTGGCACCTCTTCAGAGACGACTTGGAACAATTTGTGGACAGAAGCTCCCAATCTTCTAAAAGCCTGCATCATTGTTCTTATCATGGCATAGGATCCTATACGCTTAATTAAGAATGCAGAGCACCAGTGGGATTGTTATATTAATTATCCAGGAAGAATAAATTATCAAGAGCTTACAGCTATGGTTGGAAGGCAAATGACAGCCAAAGAGAAAATTGCTCCAATAGCCTGCGAGGAGGACGAGTCCACTTTTATGTTACTTACTCGGAGAAAACTGGACAGTAGTAAGGAAGAAAAAGAAAGAAGAGGTTGAAAAGCTAACCATAGAAAGAAGAAACAAGAGAGAGAGGAGGGCCAACTGAGGAGGGGAGGGCTTGAACCCTAGAGATTTGAGATGGCTGGGAGTGAAAGGCAATCGAGTAGAAGAGAGGAGCTTGGATTGCGGAGCATCGGCAACGTTACTGGAAACTCGATTTATGAGAAGAGCTGCAGTACCTGGTGTTGTCCCTCTTGTGATCCCGCCGAGCATCGATGTGTAAGGAGGAACAGAACAGCAAGAACATGGTCTGAGTCTCCCCACAGACATGGAAGGGTACAGACACAATGGGGTCGGTCCAAGAAGAAGAAGGAGATGCATGCTACTATCACCTCTGAGCTGAAAGAGAGAGTTGCTGGACAATCTTCTGGAGGAGGAGGAGGAGGAGCAGCCCTTGCTGTCCGTTTCGTGACACTTGCAAGGATAATGGTTTTCTTCAGCCTCCATGTCCATCGGGCTTTCCTTTTTATCTTGTAATAATACTTGGGCTCAAACATGGCCTCTGCTTTCCTTTCCTTCGCATTCAGGATATAAAAATGCAAGGCGAAATCTTCTTTGAATGGCTTTAAATTTTAATTTTTGAGCCTCCATTAGAATAATAATAATAATAATAATAATAATAATAATAATATAAAGAGCAAATCTTAAGAACATCATCCGAATAATTTTAATTTTACCGCTAAATAGTTTTTATATCAATTTTATCTTTAAATTCTTTAAAATCCTAAATGAAAGACTTCAAAGGCTTTCCATCCATGCATGTTTTCATTCAAATTATACTTTTTTTTTTCTATATAAAAAAAACATTATTTTGTTGAGAATTTAATGCATGAAAATTCTAATTGAGATATTGAAATAATTTGATTGGAAAATTTATATTTGATATTTGTACATATCATATCTTTTTTTCTCTCTCTCTCTCTCACACACATCTCACAAAAAAAAGTATGTGTTTTTCTTTCTTTTATTTTTTATTTTTTATTTTAATTTTATAAGTAAAATCCCAACCGAACCTTCCATTGCATTTAAGTTTATATTGGAGTTTATATATGGTTATTTTTTAAAGTATTTTTTACTCAGAAATACATCAAAATAATATTTTTTTATTTTTAAAAATTATTTGAATTTAAAAAATATATAAAAATTTAAAAAACACATCTCATGACACATTTTAATGACTATTTCCAAAATTTTAATTGATAGTCATCTTATAATATTGTTTTGTTATGCAATTTGGTGGGTTGATAAGACTAAATTTTACAAACACAGTAGATTTTAATCAAATTTTCTTCACAAAAAGCCTATTTACCGAATTGATAAAAATAAAAGGGTAGTTACGGGGGAATTTTCTAATTTTATTTTCTCTGACAAAATTTGTAAGCTTTCAACCATACATTTTCACTACATATATATGCAATATTCAATATCAAATTATTAGATTATTTTTTATCATATTCATACTTTAATGTACAATTATATTTATTTTATTATCGAGAGAGCGTAAAGAATAACAAAATTTATTATAGGTCAAAAATTTCAAAGACAAAAAAATACAATAATTATATAAAGATTCTAAAAATACTTAATTTTATTTATCCATGTTTTATTTGTTAAAAGACTATTATAAGCTTTTATATAGAAGAAACTAGAAAACATTATTAGTACTAAATAGAAAAACTATTATCTTTAAATAGAAAAACTATAAATTAATAAGAAAAAAAAAATCTAAACTAAAAAAGAAGAAAGAAAAATATTTGTTTTGCAAAAAAACTCATGCATCACTCTTCTTGGATTGAAAGGAACTCATCTTCAAGTTCAAATTATTCTTTGGATAGAACCTTTTTAGTTAGAAACCATTATCCACCATGCAAACATCTAGCATAACCAATGTCATCCTATCGTGGATTTTATCATCAAGATTCTCAATAACAACACAAAACAACTAACCACTAATAACTGTTGGGCTCTAATATATGTTCTTTACGATCTCTAACCATGATAATTCAACATTACACAATAAAATCATTAAGAATTGTTGGACTCTGATACTAATTAATATAGCTCGGAGCAAAGGATAAAAGAGCTTGTTACAAGTATTACAAGTTAGAATCCATGAAGACCAAGAACATCATAACTATAGGAAGACTTCCAAAATATTTAATTATATTCATTCATGTCTTATTTGTCAAAACGTTATTACAATCCTTTATATAGAAAAAAACTAGAAAACCCTAGTAATAGTGAATAAAATAGGAAAAATTCCTTTCAAATAGAAAAACCTAGAAAAGCATAATGATAAAGAATAGAAAAATAAAATAAAATAAAATATCTAAAATAAAAAGGAAGAAATAAAAAAAATAGAGGAAAACATTTATTACCCTAAAAAGCTTTTGCATTGGTCTTCTTGAGTTATAAGGAACTCCTTCTCAAATTCCAATTGTTTGTTGGAGTTAAACCTCCTTAGTTGGAAATTGTCATTCACCATGAAAATATCCAACATAATATTATTTAAGCAAAACCTTCTTAGATTAAAAAAAAAAAGATTTGATTCTTTTGCGTGTGACCTACCTTATCATGGGTCCTTAATACCTGTACCTAGATCATTCCATTGTGGATTTTACCATAAAGATTTTCAATAACAATACAAAACAATTTATCACTAATAATCATTCGGCTTTGATGTATGTTCTCTATGACCTTCAAACTTGGTGATTTGACATCGTATAACAAAAATCATAAAAAATCATTGGATACTGATTCCAACTGACACAATTATTGGATCGTGATACTATCTGACACAATTGAGAGTGAAGGATAACATGATTTATTACAAGTTAAAATCTTTAAAGATCATGAACATCATATATTATACTTAATTTTATTCTATGACATCCTGACACCGAACCCTAGAGCCTTGGGCTAAGCAGGGTTACAAGATTCAAGAGCCTTGAATGTGGTTGCAACGCCGGACCTATGAGCCTGAGGTCTGGCTGCTCCGCCTAACCTGAGTGCCTAGGGTATAACAGTCATGCCTGATTCTAGTGTTAGGTGTCTGGTAGCCATGTCATGTTCGAGCACCAAATAGCTTTACTATGCCCCAACAAAATCTGAACTGACCATTTTATCTCCAATTATTCTTTTAATGTAAAATGCATCTCATGAAAAAGATAGTCTTAACAATTTTTTTTTTAAAGACAACTTTATTATTACACTGCTTCAATTTATAGTAATGTGTGTCTTGATAAACCGTTAAAACAACACCAAGTTCTTTTATAATATTATATAATAGTAGAACAAGATAAAAAAAAAAAAAAAAGACAAGAAAGAGAGGATATTTGTATAATATATCCATGCATGGGTTTTGACTGGGTAAACATAGTAAGTTAAGATAACAACGTGTAAAGCTCAATGAATTAGATTCTATTTATTTTTACGTTTCAAAAATATTTTTAAAAAAATTCAATTTTTTTTATTTTTTTATTTTAAATTAATATTTTTTTAATATTTTTAAATTATTTTAATATATTAATGTCAAAAATAAATTTTTGTAAGAGATGGTATTTTTTGGTAGAATCTTCAACTCTTTTAATAATACGTTACAAGACTTTATTTAGCTATACCTAACAAAAACCAAACATTGGTGTCATCGTCAAGGGTTACTCTCATATGCAACTTGCCTGTGCCCTGACCATGCTAAAGAAGCCATGGAAAATCTCAGAAGCCAGGCTAAATTATGAACCCTTTTCAGTTTTCTTTCTTTTGCGACCCACAGCCTGTATAATTGTACTAATTTCATTCTGTGATTCTCAATTTCGTGCTGTTTGGTTCTTAAGTTTTAATACGAAGAAGATAAATAACTTCAAAAATCGCTGTATGTCAGCTGTTTATGGACACCAACCAACCTTCACTCTTTAGCCCAAGCTACCTCCTCCTACTTCCCCTACTTCTGTGGCATACCTATCTCAAAAGGTTTGTTTTATATGCTATTATGCTAAGGCGTGGATATCTATGCGGAAGTTCGAGAATCAGTTAATAGTTGTTTTTTTTAATATACAAAAGTAATATTTTTTATTTTTTAAATTTTATTTTTAATATTATTACACCAAAAAAATATAAAAATATTAGTTTTAATAAAAAAAATTTAAATTTTAACAAATCTCCGTTTATAAGTCGTTGAAGTGGGACACCTTTCTTTATCATCATCATCTTATTGAGGCTGTTTGTTTTTGTGGTAAAAAGTGTGGTGTGGCGTAACCACAGTTAATGGCTGTTTGGAAAACAATAAAATGCTGGTTAAAAATGTGAGACCCATATAATAATTGTGGCCTAATCGCAGGTTCATCAAAAGCATGTCATACCTGCTTTTCATGTTCTTCCTGACCTGCTTCTCATCATCCCTTTGTTTCCATCAGCTATTCATATTTTTTTTTTCATTGACTTTTTCCCTTTTAAAAACTTGTCATTGTTTTTTGATTATCAACTTTATACAGCATGCTGACAATGTTTAATGCCTATTGAACTTATAATTGTTTTTTTTTAATTTTTTAATATTTAAAAAATATCAAAAATATTTTTTTCAGGTATGGTGTTTTATTTGAAAAACTAGTGTTTAACATTATTCAATAGCACTATATAATTTATTTTATGATATAGTAGCAGTAATTAAATCAACAATATTTAAATTACAAACCATCAATATTAATATATATTTTTTAAAATTATTTTATAACCTCAATTTCAAAAGCATTCTTAACCAAACACATTAAATTACTTTTTGGTCAATCTTAATTTCAACCACAGTTTTAACCAAATATATATTTTTCCAAACCAACATCAATTAAAAATACTTTTTATAAAATAACTTTTTTTAAATCACAACCACAACAACAACCGCAATACCAAACAGTACACCCTTCTTCTTCCAACAAGAAACGTCTTTGATGTAGCTTTGGATTCATTTGGCTTCGAATTTGGAGAGATGTCACCTCAAAGGGTAACTGGCCGCCTTCTTGTGTGCGTTCAGGTCTCTCTCTCTCTATCTCTCTCTCTCATGTACAAACATGTATATCTACAAAAGGAATGGATCTGATTTGATTTCATTAAGTTAAAATTGCCTGCCTGATCGAATACTTGTTCTTGTTTTTAAATAATGAATGGAAATGGGCCGGCGATCGATCAGCCGTTCAAGGTCTTACACGGTGGAATATGGGCGTGGAATATATGCGTTGGGTTTTTGCTGTGACATCTATTCAAAAATAATATTTATAATATTAATTATAATACTAATAATAATATTTATAATTCAAATAATAATATTTTTATTATTAATAATAATATTAAATTTATTTGACACAAATTTTTATAATTTTTTATTCATTAAAATCAAATTTATAATTTTTCTTTAATAATAATAATAATAATAATAAAGTTGGATTTGACACCCGAGCCAAATATAATAATAATAATAACAACAACAATAATAATTAATTTTATCTTTCAAATCAAATCTATTTTTTTATATAGTAATAATACTTATTTTTAAATTTAATAATATTAATAAATATAATAATAATTGATCCAAGTTTTTATAGTTTTTAATCTCTTTAAATAAAATTTATGATTTTTCTTTAATAATATTTTTTTTTCAAATTTATCATCATCATCATCATCATAATCATCTAATTTAAGTTCTTATAGTTTTTAATCCCTTCAAATTAAATTTATAGTTTTTCTTCAATAGTAATGATATTTTTTAAAAAAATTTATTAATGATGATGATGATGATTTTTAATTTTACCTTTCAAATAAAACATATAGTTGTTTTCCAATATTAATAATATTTTTTAAAAAATTTAATAATAATAATAATAATAATATTAAACTTGTCTGACCCAAGTTTAAGTGAGTTTGTTTACAACGTCAGATCCAAGAGCTTTGGGCTTCTTTTAACGCTAAATCCAAGTGATTGGGTCTTGTACTCTTGCCAGACCCAAGCAACTTAGATCTTGCGCCCCTTTCCAGGCTCAAGTTATCTGGGTCTGGAAATGCATGCCAAATCCAAGTTAATAACAAAAATAACAACAACAACGGAATTAATTTTACCCTTCAAATCAAATCTATATTTTCTTTCGATTGTAATCATATTTATTTTAAATTTAATAATATTAATAATAATATTAAACTTGTCTAGCCCAAATTTTTATGTTTTCTTCAAATAAAATTTATGATTTTTCTTTGATAGTAATAATATTTTTTAAAAAATTTATTAATGATGATGATGATGATATTATTATTAAACTCGTCTGACTTAATAAGTTCTTAATTCTTTTAAATCAAATTTATGGTTTTTCTTTTATAGTAATAATATTTTAGCTCAAATTTATTAATGATGATGATAATAGTAGTAGTAATAATAATAATAATAATAATTTTTAATTTTACCATTCAAATCAAATTTATGATTGTTTTTCAATATTAATAATATTTTTTCAAATTTATTAATTATTATATTAATAATAATAATTATTAGTATTACTATAATACAAATAATAATATTTTTATATTAATAATAATATTAAACTTATTTGATCCAAGTTTAAGTGAGTCTGACTGCAACGTCAGGCACAAGAGCTTTGGGGCTCTCTTAAATGCAAGACCCAAGAACCTTGGGTCTAGATGCCGGACTCAAGAACTGCGGGTTTGGACACCAGACTCTAGAGTCTTAAATCCTGACACTGGACTCAAGAGCCTTTGATCAAACGAGGCTACAAGACCCAAGAGCCTTGGGTCAAATTACAACACCAGACTCAGGAGCCTGAGATCTATCTACTCTGCCTAACCCAAACGCCTAAGATGTGACAACCATACCTGACCTCAACGTCAGGTATCTGACAGTTATATCATATCCCAATACCCCGGACCTGATAACCCTACCATACCTCAACGAAATTAGAATTGATCATTTTATTTTCAATTATTTTTTTAATAATAAATACATCCCAATGAAAAAGACAATCTCATACTAACTACATGTTTAACAATTTTTTTTTAGTAAAAATAATTCAGTTATTATACTGCTATAATTCACATTAATAAATATCTAGGTAACTGAGCCTTTTTAATAAACTGTATAATAAAAGTAGAACAAGAAATAAAAAAAAGAAAGAGAGGGAGGCATCAAGATATTTGTATAATATATCCATGCATGGGTTTTGACTCGGTAAACATAGCAAGCAAGGCGACAACGTGTAAAGCTCAAAGAATTACTGGGGATGGCTTTCTTTGGTAGAATCTTCAACTCTTCTCTAATAAATACATAACAAGACATTTATTTAATTATACCTAATTATATACCTAACAAAAACCAAACCATGTTTAATTGATTGATTCCATTCCATATTCCAAACAATTCTTTCTTCATGGATCGATCTTCATCATCTTCTTCTTCTTCTTCCAACAAGGAACGTCTTGATGTAGCTTTGCATTCATTTGGCTTCGAATTTGGAGAGATGTCACCTCAAAGGGTAACTGGCCGCCTTCTTGTGAACCCCTTGTGCGTTCAGGTCTCTCTCTCTCTCTCTCTCTCTCTCATGTACAAACATGTATATCTACAAAAGGAATGAATCTGATTTGATTTCATTAAGTTAAAATTGCCTGCCTGATCGAATACTTGTTCTTGTTTTGAAATAATGAATGGAAATGGGCCGGCGATCGATCAGCCGTTCAAGGTCTTACACGGTGGAATATCGGCGCTGATTTCGGAATCGATGGCTAGCCTGGGAGCTCACTTGGCATCGGGGCTGCAAAGAGTGGCCGGGATTCAGCTGAGCATTAATCATGTGAAAAGCGCCGACCTTGGAGACCTCATCCTCGCCGAGGCCACTCCCTCCAGTATTGGAAAAACCATTCAGGTACTTCACCTACACCTCCTTAATTTCTCTGATCCAGCGTAGAAATAAACGACGAAATTATTAAGGGCTGATGCAGGTGTGGGATGTGCGAATCTGGAAATTAGCGGATCCTTCAAACACAGAGTCCTCCAAATCATTGGTGTCATCGTCAAGGGTTACTCTCATATGCAACTTGCCTGTGCCTGACCATGCTAAAGAAGCCGTGGAAAATCTCAGAAGCCAGGCAAAATTATGAACCCTTTTCAGCTTTCTTTTCTTTTGCGACCCACAGCCTGTGTAATTGTACTAATTTCATTCTGTTATTCTCAATTTCGTACTGTATGGTTCGCAAGTTTTAATTAATAATACGAAGAAGATAAATAACTTCAAAAATCGCTGTTTGTCAGCTGTTTTTGGACATCAACCTTCACTCTTTAGCCCTAGCTACCTCCGCCCACCTACTTCAGTGGCATAGCTATCTCAAAAGGTTCGTTTTATATGCTATTATGCTAAGTCGTGGCGATCTATACCGATGTCCGAGGATAATGGGTTAATTGTTGTTCTTTAAAGTATATTTTTTTAATATATAAAAATAATATTTTTTTTTATTTTTAACATACTACTTACGTACATCAAAACAATATAAAAATATATAAATAATTAATTGTAATAAAAAAATTTAAATTTTAGCCAATCACCGTTTAGTCAGTAATAACACACAAGGGGTTGGTCTTCAAAATTATAAAATCCCACAAGTATGAAAGCTTGGAATGGAGAAAGATGTATTAGGATATCAAGAATTGCTCACCTCATCTTTATATGTTGTTGAAGTGGGACAACTTTTTGAAGCACTACTTGTATTGGTTCCACAAAATCAGAGTACCAGCAGCAAGCAAGGCAATATCTTTCCTTTTATTATATATAATAATAATAATAATAATAATAATAATAAAAAAGATTTTAAACACTTTTAAAACATAGCCACAGAGGCATCTGGATAGTAATTCAACCTGGCTCGGTATAAGATCTGAGTTAAGTTATATATAAGATAATTCAAGTTAATAAAAACAACGTCATTATACAATTTTTTTAAAAGTTAATTGGATCAATTTTAGTCACGTTGATTGGATCAATTTTAAATGGATGTTTTCTTAGGTCCTGTTTGTTTGCTAGAAAATAATTTTTTTTGGAAAGTGAATTCCGGAAAAATAAATTATTTTCTGATATTTGGTAGTGTAATGGAAAATAAGCTGGAAAACACTTTCCAGTGTTTGGTTATGTCATGGAAAATGAGCTGGAAAATAACGTATTAATGTTTTATTTTTCTCAAGTTTATTAAAATAATAAGGAACAAATCTTACAAATTAAAAGGTTGAATGAGAATGAAATTGAAAAAAATATAATTTCATAAATTATCTCAAATAAAATAAATAATAATCAAAATAATAGAGATCAAATCTAAAAAATAAAAAAATAAAAGATGAAGAAATTAAAATAATAATAATTAACATTTCACAAATTATTTCAAATAAAATAAGTAACAATCAAAAGAATGAGGACCAAATTTGATACATAAAAAATTTCAATAAAAAAAATAATAAGAAAAAAGCAAATAACAATTATAAAAAAGAGGACCAAAGTTAATATAAAAATTAAATTTTAAGAGATGAAATTGAAAAATAAATATTAACAACAAAATATATATAGCAATTAAAAGTTTGATGACCAAATTTGATATAATCAGCAAATAATATGACATTTCTAAATTTTTTCTAACTTCCGAAAAGTGTTTTCCGACCAAATTTTCCAGGAAAACACTTTTCTGGAAACCAAGCCAAATTTTCCCTTTACTGTAAAGTGTTTTCCGTTGATCAACTTTACTAATAGCAAACAAACACAGAAAAGTTTGGAAAGTAATTCTCCAGAAAGTAAATTCCAGAAAACAATCATAGCTTTATATCAAACTTGAGCTAAGAGCGGGTCGATCGGGTCTCAAATTAACTCGCAAGCTCGGTTTAATAACAGTGGGCATTGAAGGATGTCCATGAGTTATGTTAAACTTTAAGGATGATGGTTTTCAGTCATTTGGTGAATTCTGATGTGAGGTGCATCCCAAAGTATTAGCACTGTGTCAATGTAGCCTTCTTTTTTCTCGAAATAATGGTTTGTTTTATTGTTTAAAAGGTCTTTAATTCAAATGTTTTTTAAATAAACACAAAAAAATATTTACCATTTTTTTTTTGAATAAGTTAAATTATTATAAATAAATATTAATAATATAACTATTTATCTTCTGATAAATACCATAGATTTCTTAGCAATGAACCATTTATAATGGAAAAAAAAAAGTTGGAAATTTGGAAGAGATAAGGACACGTATTTCTCCGTCATCATTCTCATCTCATCCATATTATTCTTTGCCAACTAAATTATATTATGTTTAATTTCTTGTTAAAATAATCATCTTTATATTTATTTATTATTTATCATTTTATTTTAAATCAATATTTTTTTGATGTTTATAGGTTATTTTAATATAGTAATGTTAAAAATAATTTTTTAAAAATAAAAAAATTTATTTTAATATATTTTTAAATAAAAAATACTTTAACAAATAATAATTAATTTAAAAATTAAAATAAATGGTAGTGGATGGGATGGATTTCTCTCCACCTCCACATCTCTCATACTTGACATTACATTACATTGCATCGCATCGCGCAAAAAGAATTGACAAAGAGAGTCAGTCGGTCTTTCTATCTTCTCCCCCCTTTATTTTATTTTATAAATACATAAGAATTGCTGCCAAATCTACCCCTTTCCATTCCATTCAAGCTTAATTTGGAAGATTTATTAGAAAAAAAATCATCTTCAATCACATCAATATCAGCCCATCAAACATGGAGGAAGCCGATGGTATATCTATTCTCTTTTCCCTTTCTCTTTAGGCTCATTACTGATCTGCTTGCTTGCCATGTTCTATTCTTGAGGATCTCTCTCTCCCTCTTTTGTGATTTTTTTTTTAAATTTTCTTTGTTTTGGATGCATTGGATTGGATTGCAGTGGTTGAAACTAAGAAGGGAACAATCTCAGTGGCTTCTGCATTTCCTGTTCATCAGGAAGGTATGGTATCGCTTGATTTTTTTTATAACTACTGCTTGTTCTGGTAATTGAATTATTGTTTTGGATGGCTCTTGATCAGCTGTACAGGACAGAGATCACAAGTTCCTAACAAAAGCAGTTGAAGAAGCTTATAAAGGGGTTGACAGTGGAGATGGAGGTCCCTTCGGTGCTGTTGTTGTCCTCAACGATGAGGTTGTTGTCGCTTGTCATAACATGGTCTTAAAACATACTGATCCTACTGCCCATGCCGAGGTCACTGCCATTAGAGAGGTTTCTTTCTTCTTCTTCTTCTTCTGCTCTTTCTACATTTAACTTCGCCCTATATTATTATATTGCATACCTTTATGGAATGAGATCTGTTTGGGTGCACACCCTTTTGTAAGCGTCTGCTTGAAAACTGCGTTACAAGCCAAAAGGCATAAAAATTTGATGTTTTCTGGCTAGAAACGCAGCAAACCGTGTAGAAAAAGGGGCTCAGGAACGTGCTTGAGAGTTGTTTTTGAAAGTGTTTATTTAATTTTTTAAAATTTACTCTGTTCAATCTCAATGACAAACACCCCTAAGAGGTCCATGTGCATTTAGTATTGTGTTGCATGTAATTTTCAAAATTGTTTTTTTTATTTCAAAATGAAGTAAAATGATTTTTGTTAGATTTTTTTAATTTTTAATATCAACATATTAAAATTATCTAAAAATACTAAATAAAAAAAAACACTTTAATACTTTTCAAAGCAAAACATATATTTTTAAAATGCACCGATATAATTTGAAACACAAAAACAAATAGCTAGAATATGTGCCCCCTAAAAGAAGGTTTAAAACGATACAAGTTGCTAAGCTAATACCAAGTCATTGAAAAGTTAGATGCCCTACTAGGGGGGGCTTAACCAGGTTCCAGCATGACTCAGCTGGGCTGTGAGCAGATGCAATGGCAATTTGAGACCTTAAGTATCTGCTCCATATAAATAAAATCCATGAGAGTTGGCTCTTTTGCACTTCTTTTATTTATTTTTTAACCAAAATGATTATTTTGACCTTTTATTTTCCTTGAGATGGAATGGATGGTGTTATGTTCATCGAAACTCAAATATAAAGGCTTAGAAAGTTGCTTCCCCTCATCTCTTAATGACCTTGTTTTTACCAGGCATGTAAAAAGCTCAATCAGATTGAGCTTTCTGACTGTGAAATATATGCCTCTTGTGAGCCCTGCCCCATGTGCTTTGGCGCGATCCACCTTTCACGAATTAAGGTTTTTTCTGCTCCCTACATTGTCTCAATTCTTTCCTGTCCCTGTGGTTCAGGGTGCATGACATATTATGGATTTTGTGGTGTGTTGATGTCAGAGGTTGGTTTATGGAGCCAAGGCTGAAGCAGCTATTGCTATTGGCTTTGATGATTTTATTGCTGATGCATTGCGGGGGACTAGCTTCTATCAGAAGTCCCAGTTGGAGATCAAGAGGGCAGATGGCACCCAGGCCATCATTGCAGAACAAGTCTTTGAGAAAACAAAGGAGAAGTTTCAGATGTATTAAGCGTTTTCATTTGTTCGTTATGCTAGTTGGGACTGGCTTTACTTCAATTCTGAACGATAAGCTTCGCCTTCAATGCAATTGTTCAATAATGACTTCCATTCAGTGGAGCTTGAAATGCTGATATGCTTTATCATGTTGAACTTCAGATTTACTGTGTGGAATCTTACTAGCATCCACCCCAGCATTTTAATCTTTGATGTTGCACCCTATGTGATACCTTTATCAACCTTTCATTTCAATGCTAGAATCCTGCCTAGGATTTTCTCCCTCTTCAAAGTATGGAAACAGAAGCTCCGAGAGTGAGATGGAAAAGGAGCCAATTCAGATTATTGTTTATATTCTACATGACAGTGTCCTAAAGTGCTTTAAAAGAACGCCCTATTGCTGCAAGTAAAGAGAAAATGCACACCCGATCCAGAAATGCATTTTAGCATACAAGCATACAGTGGAGACTAGGCAGCTTTAGCAAATCCTATCCGGTGATTACCGAAATCAAACACCGTGTGGTATGCTCCCAAAAACACATCTCCAAGAATCCTGCATTACATGAGACATCAATCAATGTTACATTTATGGATCTGTATGTTCATTACAGCAGAAAATGAGGGAGGTGTGACATACCAGAGGGGACCTTGTCGAGGAGGCATATCTAAAGCTGCAAATCCACTCAAGCAAATAGTAGCATAGCTTTCTTCAACTCTAACAATATACTAAACCAATTGCAAAACAAATTAAAAAAAAAACAACTCCCACTATTATATGAACCATCAATGTTCAAGAAATCACTTAAAAGTTAAAACCCACACCTGCTCTGGAGACAGAGGAAAGGATCTGTTTCCTATGGTGAAGGAAACATATGGCATGGCTGTGATTTCATCGCAGTTGATAAATGATTTTCCTAGAGGATTGGGGAGCCTCTCGCACAGCTTTAACATAAAGATACATTTTAAGTGTAATTCCACAGAAAAAGAATAGGGATGAGCTCGAAAAAGTGATCACCTCATCAACATAATGAAATATCTTTTCCTTTGCTTTCTTCTCTTTAAGTTGTACTTGAATCCAGAAAACAATCATCTCGCAGAAAGTACATAAAGCACCACCCTCATCCACTGATAATCTATCTGTAGCTTCACCATCGACCACAGTCTCAATAACAGTGTTGTTGTTGTACAGACACAGTCCAACATCAACGCATATAATTTCAGGCCTTAACTGCAGACATGGGGGGTAGTTTGTAAGGAAGAATGCCCTAGATACTTTTCTTGAGAGTAATCCGTTGTGCAATAAAAAGAAGGTTAGAAGTATAAAAAGTAACTGACTCCAGATATCATCGAATCCCATATTGAATTCCAGTACTTGGACACAACTTCTTTACATTCCAAACTCACAATTCCTCTAGCTCCAATGGCATGGTTAATTTGTGCCACTATACGCTGTAAATGAGAACTGGTAAGAGTAGCATTTTGATAACTAAGAGTAGCTTAAGAATAAGAATCAATGAGATATGAACAGTTACAGTTGGACCGGCAAGAAATGATGTCCCTGAGTCAACAATGGCAGAACAGCCACCAGCACACAATCCTGAAAATCTCAAACATTGATTTAGAGATGATTTGCCTATATATCTAGGGATAAGATTAGAACAATCATTTTCCAATAACCAAATGTAAGTGTTCATTGAAAAAAAAAAACTTCAAGATAGCACTGCAGCACCGCTTGAAAATCATATATATGTTAATGTTGTTGGATTACCTGTTGGATTGTTTGCAATAAAAATATCCCCCACCTGAATCTGTAATGAAGAATCGAGTTAAGAAGATAAACATCAGTTATTTTGATGGGAGGAAGAAGCTAAAAGAGATTCGCCAAATTATTAACTTCATCAGACCTGCCAGTAACCTCTTCCAGTGACTGGGACATATGTATGGTCACCTTTGAAGTGCCTCCAATCTAGACCTCCGAAGACAATTTCCCCTCCCAATTCTGACGATGGATTGCGATTTAGCCAGAGAGAGAAAACTTTCTGGCTTACATGACCTTGTTCAGCCATATTATACCTGTACACAGACCACCAATCTACGAGTTAGATGCATCATGATCTCAGACAAAAAATGAAACAAACACATAAGCATCCATTAATATTTCCTCTCCTTTATCCCTTGTGAAGAGAAGACAGACACTTTCCGTTTCCGATAATTTAAGATTGAGCTAGAAGCCTAGAACTATACCATACTGGTGTAGCTTTTGCAACGGCAATATCCTGAAATGCAAGTCCAAGGATGCCATCAAACTGCACACCCAAGAGTGCTAAAAGTCCTTCTCTTGTTACCTCAGCAAACTCCTGTATGACGGGAAATTAAGGTCATTATTGCTGCAGAAACATAAACAAGTCTCAAGCATAAGACTTTGATGAAGCAGAACTCACTTGATTTATAATGATATCATCCCCAACTTTGACATGATCTTGGCTTAAGAACCCAGAAACAGACCCAGAACCATATTGAATTTTGCATGGTATACCTGAATAAGAATCCAACAAACCTGTTACCTGTAAGGCTCAGTAGACATGTATAATTCTGGAAATTAATGAAAACATATAGGGTTAGATAGAAGGTTAAATTACCGATCTTAGTATAAGTTCTGGATAGCCTTGCAATGAATTTGGAATGGAAATAGCAAGTAATCTGCATGGTAGTGGTGTTTAACAACATATAACCCTATTGAATGGTAGAAGACCAGAAAAGTAGCTAATTACTTGACTGATACTCAACTATAAATGCACTACTTACTGATAAAAGGCATTTTGAAGATGGAACCCAAAGATTGGAGCTGCCAGTATCAAACACAACAGTGAAAATTTGTGGGGGTGATCCAATGCCAATCTCTCCATAATATTGGGTATCAAGATAATTCTTTAAGTATACTATTTCTGCATTTGAAGTTACTCTGGCAAAGGAAGTAGCCCGAGGTCTGGTGATCCTGGCTGCATGTATGCTGTTAAGGTCTAAATTCCTTTTCTTTAGACCAACTCTCGCTAACCCATCAGAAGACAAGGAACCACCCAACCAAGCTCCCATGCAGATTGAAATTAGAAGAAATCTGATCGACTCCATGCTCGATCACAAAAGTTTCTTTCAAGTTTCAATATTTGGGGTAAATCAAAACAAATGGTAAGGCAAGCACTTTATAGAATGCTAAAAATGGGAATGGGAAGAGAATTGGAACCAACTAGTCCTGATCATAAAGCAGGGGCTTGTTTTGTCCACAACTCTGGAGACGCCTCCGTACTCTCATAATCTCATCAATGGAAACCACCGCGTAATTTCCTGATCATCTGTATGGCCGATGGCCTGAATTACATGGCTTCACAAATACATAAATGGAGATCATTGGTAGGAGGGAAGGGATACAGTCTCTTACTTAAGTTGCTGTCGTTGATATACATATATGTACATATACATGTCTTCTCCAGTACAAAATACTGTTCCTCAGTTCATCAAACCCATCTTCAAATCCAATTTTTTTGATCATATCCTAGCCATGTAGATAACCTATAGAACCATGTGATGTCAAGAAAAGGAACACATTAATTTGAATGAGCCTTTGTCTATTTTGCTAATGGTGAAATGCCACTAAGTAACTGAAAATTATGTTCTGGTAATAGTATTTCAATCAAATTAACATATGTCTACGTCAAGATGAGAACCAATTAATCTTTAAACTTTTAACTTAAGAAATCGCTTCCTGCAGTAAAATCAAGAGAAATATATATATATATATATATATATATATATATATATATATATATATATATATATATATTAGTACTGGTAATATTCCATTTTCCTTTCTTGTTTTTCTCTAGCTAGGGTGTCACATTCTTGAGAATGCTACATAGTATCTGCCCTGAGCCCCTAGATGAATCCCAAGTTGCTAAAGCTTGAAGAGGATGCCCATATTATGATGGCATGACAGTATATATACAAGTGGCTATTTTTTTCAGGGAAGGAAAGGGAAGGAGGGGGTTTTGTTATTTTGGTTTCTTGATTCTAAAAAGAGCGGGCTCAAACTTGAACTAAAAAGACTCTCAAATCCTTTCTTTTTTAAAAAAAAAGAAAGAAAGAGAAAAACCCTCTTTTCTTGTTGTCAAAATATCAAAATCATCAACCCTTGAGTCTTAGAATTTGAAAAAAAAAAGAGAAAAGAAAATGGAATTGGATGACGACGACTGGGGTTTAAGCGCTGAAGAATTTGATTCCCTTGAAAGAGACGCTCTCCTGAAGATAGCATCTCAACAGCAACAGCAACAGCAACCTTCTGCTTCTTCTTCTTTTAATCAACAACAAAGCCAGCAATTACATTTTAGCAACAAACCCATCTTTAATTCTCCTTCAAAAAAGGTAAAGTCCTCGCCTTTTTTCTCCTTCACAAATTTTATACCTTTTTACCTTTCCTTACTTTTCTACTCACCAGTATTTCAACAACCCGTTTCTTGGTTTCTCCTTTAATTCAAACTTTCCTGGAATTCTAAGGGTTTTCTGTTTCTTCATTGTATAAAGATTTAACCTTTTTTTTATAAAAAAAAATCGTAATTCAGGTTGATCCTTTGCCTGATGGCTTGCCCAAATCATCGCCGGTATCAAAACCAAAGCCTGGTCTGTTCTATATTCTCTGCTCTGATTAATTATCTGCTTTTTACTGGTTTCTTTAATTATGGTTTAGGGTTGCTGTTTCTATATTCAACTTTATTTCAAATTATGGATTAAAATGTTGTAAGTTTAAATTTTTATGTTATATACTATACTACGTGGCTGATCAGTTTGCTACTATCCTATCTGCATACAATGTGGTTGTGCTCAAAAAGTTGAAAGTTCCAAGGCATTACCAAAGCTCTCTGTCAAGTTTATTCTTCACGCTACTGGAAACATTGCCGCTAAATTTTTATACGACCCTGTAATGATTTCCTACATGCCTTTGTACTATTTTTTTTTCCCCATTTTGATTGCATGTGAAGTCCGTTCTTTTTCTCACACATTATGCTTTATATCATGCCAGGTACTAGTAGGGGCTCTCCGCAAGGTCCCCAAAGCCAATTGGAATGCAAAAGAAAGGTCTCTCTTTTTACATATATGTATATGCATACATGTGTGTTTGTCATTATTCAAAGTACTCTAGACCAGCATGAGCCTGTTGTGGAATTTTTCTTAAGTGCAGCCTTATCTTGGTCATTGAACCTGCAGGTTGTGGATTTTCCCAGTATCTTCTTTGTTGTCAGCAGAAAAAGTTCTTAGTGAAATATCTGGCTTTAATGTTGAGGTGATTACTGATCCTTCTTGTTCCTCTTCATGATTTTGAATTTGATTGTTAGAGTGGTGGTTAGTTGAACCATCACTGGTTCCTTTTCATGTTTCACTTCACACATTGCATGATGAGCTCTTTTCTTTTTGCAGCACAGTTCCTAGCTAATCTTAAAATCATGCTTAGCGCTTATTAATTGACCATGCATATGTTTACAATTTTTTTGTTTAATTGTTATATGACTTCACTCCATCATATCATAATGTTTCAAGGTAGAAAAGTTAGACACCTTGGCGCAACGTGCTATTGCTGCTGCTTCTGTTGCTCCAGATCTTCGAGGTAAAGGCTAGATTTGCAAATACAAATCTATCTTATAGTGATAAATGCATTTATAAGTTGCCTTTCCATTGATGATTTTCTTTTTTAACTTCATTATAACAGTAAATCTCTTGTTTTAGAACATTGAATTGGTGTAAACTGTAAAGTTCTTATGGTAATATAAATTTTGGGATGTGATAATCAAAGGTGCTCTGAATTTTTCTTTTGATCCTACACATTGCATTTTAAATACAGAGAAAGAAGAGAACTTTGGGGACTTTGTATGGTTTTACTGGATTCTGGTTTTTGCTTTCTCCTAGAGTAACTGTGTTTATACATACTTCAGCTTTCTTTTGTTTTTCTTCTCTCTGCTGAGTTTTTCTTCCCTTTATAAGACTGGTATGACAGGATACCAGACCATATTGAATCAAAGCTTATGCCTTTTCAGCGGGATGGTGTTAGGTATGGGGTGTTTCCACGTTTTTCATTTTTACTTGTTCTGCGTGGCGAGTTCCCCACATTATTCATTTTTACTTGATCTATTATCTCTTTCAAATGACTAAATTAAGTTCTGTTCCTTGTTTATTTTGTAATATATGAGATAGTACACAGTTTAATTATGACTCTTTTGCATTTCACTTATTTCTTTCTTTTCCTCTTTAGGTTTGTTTTACAACATGGTGGGCGCGCACTCCTAGCAGATGAAATGGGACTGGGAAAGACTTTACAGGCAATTTATCTACTCATTTCTATTTCTATCCTTTCAATATCGTTATGAAAGCTACATGCTGCTTCCATAAGAGTATGTTACTGTGGTAATGCTCTTGGTAATAGCTTCACAGAAGTAGCTGCTTACCTGGCGTGCAAGTATTGTATGAATTATATGAGGGTATATAGGCTGTGTATCTAGCTGAACCTAGGTTCTAATTATTAATCATTGTTTGTTGTAATATCTTGCCATTGTATCAAATTAACTTTCTGCAATGCCCATTGTCCACTACATGATGATATCCATGTTTTTCTATGCTCTATAACTGTAATATGCACTGATTTTTCTATTTGATTCTTATTATAGTGAAGCTAACTGGAGGATGTTAGTTTTAATTTATTTTTTGAAGATTTATCTACCCTCCTTTTGTGCTTGCAGTTGGATAATGAGTTTCAAGCAGCTTATGTTCAGTAGATACCTTGATCTTGTTTTTTAGCATTTGATATTAGAATGGAAAAGCAATACAACAACAAAGCCGTAATCCTGAACTAGTTGGGGTCAGCTATATGGATTTTTTTGTGCCATTCCGTACAATCATAAAACAAATCTGCCACAATGAAAGATAATTTAAATCCTTCGATACCACTTGCATTATTGTTATCTTCATTCTCCCTTGACCTTTGTTCATATCTTCCACTGTCAACTTCTCATTTCTCCAAACCGGGGCCTCTGATGGCCTACGTCGGACATGGGCAAATCATTAAAGGCATCCTCTCATTTTATCTCCACTGTGCTGTATATGGTCCTTTTGGCAGACATGCCCATTTCTAATCTTATCTATTATTTTGTTACCGCACATCCACCTTAGCAAGCACTTCTCTTCCACGCTATCTTATGGGTATCTTGTTACATGCCTAATATTCACTCCATACACATGGCTTGACAGACCAGTAGTGGTTCTCCACTTCAGCTAGCCTTTGAATCTACGAGTTTCGTTCTTATCTATTTCTCCATTCTCTTCAATAATAGAGCTTAAATACCTTAATTGCATGCATTTTGGCACCACAATCCCACCCAGTCTAACCTACATTTCTTTTATGTGAGGTACACTCATTGACATTTTGTCTTGCTTCAACTCTTAAAACCTTAAGCAGATAGACTCAACTTTTGCCAAAGTCACCATTAGGCTATATTCTTTTAAATCATTTTTATGTACAAATTCTTATTACTATCATGCAAAATGGAATTTATCGTGTTTTTTCCAGGCTATTGCTGTAGCAGCATGTGTTCGTAATTCCTGGCCTGTTCTAATACTTGCACCCTCTTCCTTGCGTTTGCATTGGGCTTCAGTAAGTGTTTAACTATATGCTTGTTGCAGTTTCTAACAAGGCATTTTCCCAGTTGCCTAATACTTATGCTATATTGCAGACGATTCACCAATGGCTTGATATTCCTTCATCAGATATACTTGTATGTTTTTATTTAGTCCTTTTTGAAATTTTGTGGTTACTTCTCCTTTTTCCATAGTCAGAGCTATAACTCTGAGCATATTCTCATTGCTCTTCTGCCTCTGTTTCTTTCCCTTTTCATTTCCTTCTCAATACCTGGAAACTTGATTCTCATTTTATTTTGTTCTGTACTGTTGTTTTCTTTTTTCCTTAACAACTGAATGTTAATAGGTTGTTTTATCGCAATCGAGTGGATCTAACAGAGCTGGATTCAATATTGTATCAAGTTCTAGGAGCACTATTCACCTTGATGGCTTATTTAACATCATCTCTTATGATGCAGTCCCTAAGTTGCAGAACAAATTAATGACATCAGAGTTTAAGGTAAGTCCAATAAGTCATTTATTGAGTTGGGCTATACATTCACCTTCATTAGACTAGTCCAATTTTCTTAGATCAATTATCTGTAAGTTGAAATTATGAAGTGTTTATCAGGATGAAGAGGAAAGTTAATGTTATTGGAAATGGGGACATTGAGCATGATACAAGAAAATGCTGGAACATTCTTTTGCTTTTTGTTAATAATTTTCAGCAAAATGTGTTTGAAAATTCACAATGCAAGGATGAATTTGATAGTATTATTAGCTTAAGATTAAATTTACTTCTTGAATAGACGGTGTTACTACTCAAATGTGAGCTCAAAATAACTATTGTTTGACTATCCTAATCTCCTCTATGTACATCTTTACTTAAGGAAGGCAATAAATCAAACATTGAACAATGTTTCTTTTCAATAGCTCCCTGCAAAATGTAGTAAATAGCATGGCAAGGATGGTGCTCTGTATCAGTGTAGTGTAGATAACTAAATTTCTTAAAGGTTTTTGATGTAATGTGCCAAAAAAATTGAACTTGATGAATTAATGAGAAAATCTAGATGTCTATATCTGTGTTTATTCACTTACAGGTGTCAGTTAATTATAGAGCTTAACAAACTTGTATTCTGTATATTTATGACTTGGCTACATTTGGTCCTTGTATCAATATATTTTTTTTGGTTCAGGTTGTGATTGCAGACGAGTCACACTTCCTGAAAAATGCTCAAGCGAAGAGGACAACTGCCTCGCTTCCAGTTATAAAGGTCGTCCTCTTTGGACAAATGAATACATGCTTGCATCTCTTAGTTAGGTTATTGGATTGCAAAATGCAAGAATATGTGCTGCTGTGCAGCTCACCAAAAGTCATTCTCCGTAATTGCTTACAATAAGTTTTGCAATCATATTGTATATGAACTCACTTCTCCAAAATGTTTATAGTTCTCCCAGCTTTCTCTTGTATCACAGAAGTAGGCATGCATAGCATGTACGTGCACGCACTGACACACTTATGTATTTATGAACAAGTTCTCAACAAAGGATAAGTTGTCATAGTCACTGAAGTGATATGCTATGATTTTGTACTGAGCTGAAATATACATATTGAACCGTGAGTATGGAGGTTTAAAGCAATTAGCAAATAAGAATACGATGTAACATCGTTGTCGATGTCAAAGAATTGACTGGTCATATGAAATTGTATTTGAACATAGAAAGCTTTCAATAACTTACTAATATTATTTGAAATACTTTCTGGTTAGCTACGTCAGTCACCAGCATCTCTCTCCCCTCCCTCCCTCCCTCCCTCTCCCTCCCTCCCTCCCTCTCTCTCTCTCTCTCTCTCTCTCACACACACACACACAATTCTTGGTGACTGAAATTAACAACAGTTTCAATTTCAGAAAGCTCAATATGCAATATTGCTCAGTGGAACCCCTGCTTTATCCAGACCCATAGAGCTTTTTAAGCAGGTACTTTGAATGATGCTTGGATAGCCTGTTGCATTTAAGATTTTCAGGATTTTTTTTATATTGATTTTGTATGAAATTAACCACACTTTGTAGTTGGAAGCCTTGTATCCTGATGTGTACAAGAATGTTCATGAATATGGTAACCGGTATTGCAAGGGGGTAAGTAAATATTTCATGATTTACAAAGTTTATTATATTGTTAAGCCTTTTAACAATCAACAGTTGTTGCTTTGTATTATTCTTCTAGGGAATATTTGGAGTTTATCAAGGTGCAAGTAACCATGAAGAATTGCACAACTTAATCAAGGCAACAGTGATGATACGCAGGCTTAAAAAGGATGTCCTTTCTGAGCTTCCTGTGAAACGACGACAACAGGTATGTTGTTTGTTCATTTGTCCTTTGCTTCTGATATGACTCATAACCTGTTGCTAGGGGAGTTTGCACCGGTTTTTGCTCCATGCAAAAAATAGATTTTTTGATTGTTTTATATTCCATGATCGTAATGGCTTGGAGGCATTAGGCATTAACTAAGATTTTTTAATGCAAGAAAAATGGTTTTTAAGTCCAATTTAGCTCTTAACCTGTTGCTAGGAGAATTTGCACCATTTTTTGCTCCTAGCAAAAAATCTATTTTTTGATTGATTCTTGTTCCATGATCAAAATATCTTGGGAGCATTAGCATCAATTAAGATTTTTTAATGCAAGAAAAATGGTTTTTAAGTCCAATTAAGCTCCTAACCTGTTGCTAGGAGAATTTAAACCGGTTTTGCTCCTTGCAAAAAATCTTTTTTTTTGATTGATTTTTATTCCATGATCGAAACGGCTTGGAAGTATTAGCATCAATTAAGACTTTTTAACTCAAGAAATTTTTTTTAAAGTCCAATGAAGCAAAGGATTTTCATCTCGTTTGAGAGTTTTGGTCAGTGGCTTGTTGAAACTTATTGGGATTAAAAAGCTATACTGTGGGAGAAATTCTTATCAGTGATGGAAATTAAACATTTTTTGACTTTTACTCTTGGGAGTTTGTTGGACTTTTGCTACGTTAGATTGCATTATCGTTAATTATTATCACTAAATTGACATTGAATTAATACATTCACACTTGTCCACGACTCTCCAATTTAATTATCAGTATCAATTTGATGCAGAAGAAATGCAAAATTATGCTTGTCCGTGGCTCTCTCAGCTTTTCATGTTTGTTCCTCTGCTTACTTGTCCATGGACACATTGCTTAACTATTTGTATTAGATGAATATGTAGAATATGGTTTTTTATGTGGTTCCTTCACAAAATTTTACAACTGATTTACAGGTATTCCTTGATTTGCCTGAAAAGGACATGAAACAAATCAATACTTTATTCCGTGAGGTAATTCAACTCACTGGTGGTTGATCTCTTACTTGTGCTTGCTCTATAAAGTCAATTGAGTATCTTGGAGTTGGAGGCACAGTTTCTATCCAAAAGTGGAAAGGAAAGGAAAAAAAAAATATAATGGTATTGTTATTCTGTTTTGTAGTTGGAGGTGGTAAAAGGAAAAATTAAGGCTTGTGCATCAGATGAGGAGGTTGAATCACTGAAATTCACAGAGAAGAATCTTATTAACAAGGTATCTACTTAGAAATGGTATGCATGATATGATTGCATGGTCTTCATTGCCTACTTCATCTTCATCATTTAAGTGTAATATGTGCACGTTCCCTGTTTGTACATGTACTATCAAATCAGAATGACATATCTCCGTTCTTGTTCTTTTTTTTTTTCACTTCATTAAATACCAAGGACAATTTTTTTTGCCACAAATGTCCTTGTTACCCATCTTGCACAACTTTATTATCCTGTCACTACTTTATTGAATTGCAGATATATACTGATTCTGCTGAAGCCAAGATATCTGGAGTTCTAGATTATCTGGGAACTGTCATTGAGGTGATTTCATTCTCTTTATCTTTCTTCAATGCATGTTTCTTTACTCTCCAGGGGTGTTCTTCTATTGCTTATGAGCAAGAGAAGGTAGGTTTATGGTCCTACCTCGTGCTTTCATCTTGATGATAACCATGCTGAAGTCAGATTCACTATAATGTCTGCTTATTTGTAATGCTAGTTTCTGTTGCTAAAAGCTTAAATATTCTAGGTGTCAAATCTCGTTGTATTTTGTTGTTACAATTCTAGGGCCTTTATTAGATTCTGGAGCATGTGTGAAAGATCTATAACCTGTATGGAGTACACTTAAATTCTATTTCCTATTGAAGCCCATCCAAGTCAGCCTTGGCTTTGGTAGTGAGAGTTGATTAATCAATTGTTTTGTCCTATGAAATACTAACTAAAAGCAGATTTCTGATCCATGGTGCAATCTTATGTGAAAGTAAAAGCAGATTGGCTCAATTTACACCACACCCCTTATCTTTACTCCAAGTGAGCTTGGATGTAGTTATAATTACTGTTTTCAATATTTTTCCATCTGCCCTGAGGTTTATTTACCTTTTGAAATTGCTTTCCACTTTGTCCACTTTTTAATGGTTAAATCACTGTTGTTGCATTGTTCCTTGCAGGCAGGATGCAAGTTTCTGATTTTTGCTCACCATCAATCCATGATTGATTCAATACATGAGTTTCTTCTTGTAATACAACTTTCATATGACTGAAATTTTCATTGCATCGATTTATTCTTATGAGATCTTCTAAATTCCAGAAAAAGAAAGTGGGCTGCATCCGAATTGATGGCAAAACCGCTGCAGCTTCAAGGCAAGCATTGGTTACTGATTTTCAGGAAAAGGATGCTATCAAGGCAGCAGTGGTATGTCAATTTGTTTCATTTATTTACTTGCCTTTTATTTTTGTACCTTAATATTGATGCTATATTGTGATGTTATTCTTCCCAATATCACTTCCCATAAAATTTCAACCATTGAATTTATGGGATCCATTCCCTTCAATGCATTAGATTTTTTCGGAAGAGTATTGGGTAAGATTAGCATTACTCTTGATACTATGTTTCAAATTGACTGAATTTTGGTGCAAGTTGTGCGTTGAGTCGTTATGGTTTATCTGTGAAAATGTATTTGTGAAGCTATCTATTAGAGCTGGAGGTGTTGGGTTAACTTTAACAGCTGCAAGCACTGTTATTTTTGCGGAATTGTCTTGGACACCAGGTGACCTAATTCAAGCGGAAGACCGTGCTCACAGGATTGGTCAGGTAAACTACAGTCAACCATGGATGTTATTTCTAGATTTATATAAAACCATTAATATACATTGTTATCAATTCTGTTAAGGGTATAATTTGGTGCTGGTTCACTTTGCAATAGGCTGATTTGTTTGATTAAGAATCAGAACACTGCATTTAGTATGGTGAGATTTTGTTTGGCCTGGTAATCAATCACACAACAATTGGAAGCCTTGTATTAGCTTGCTTAGGCTTTAACCTAATACTAGGGATTGGATGTATAATTTTCCAATTTACTGTAATTCCACTTTAGTTTTTCTTACTGAGCTCTCAAAATATGCTGCATAATGTTCTGTGCTAAATGGTGGTAACGAGTAAGAGCTTGCACATGCATTACATTGCTGTGGATAGTTGCTTGTGCAACTGAATTAGTTGTGGAGGCACATTGATAAGTTTTCTGATTTGGAACTTTTCAAAGGCATGGTGGTGGAATTTTTGGATGTTAGGTGATGCCCTTAGCATAGGTAGATGAATAAATGAAAGAGTACTGGTTATGTGTATGATCTGCAGGCAATCTAGAATTCTGAAATTTATACAATCTCCCTCTGGAAAGATGATTTTGATTTTCTGCTGCACTAATGATTTGGGGTTGGTGTAGTTTCCTTTAGATGGTTCATTAAATCTTTCATGGTAGGATGCTTTTGATGACATGTTAGTAATGATCATGAATGTTATGGTCCAAATGATTCAGGAACCAATAAGCTTGAGTTCCATTCTCTGAATACATGCACTATGCCAGGACTTGATCCCAAGACCCTCCTATATGCTTACAGTGCAACCAGAGCAATAGAGCTAATCTCTTCCAGCATTTTTATTTGGTGAATCAATTCATTGGAGTTCCATTAGGATGCCTCTTTGTAAAGTTAAATGCACTCACACACCCTTCAGAACTGCAATCTGCTTTTCCTGTTTTACTAGGGCACCCGTGTTTGCCTATATTTGTCACAACTTACTAGATAGATGAAACTGCAGTAAATATCTAGATAACCCTTGCTTGAGTTTTTTTTTTTAATGGATATCACATGTATCTTTTAATCCTAGCATGTTTGAGTATTTTATGAGATCATAGTTCGAGAGGTAATCGAGTTCTGAGAAATGAAGTTACGAGGCTTACTTTCTCTGGAGTTTCTCATTTACTCAAATTTTGTTTAAAGTTTTTACAGGCAACTACCTGTATGTGCCCAATGTTTTGACATGATTTGGTTCTTGCTTTCTAGGTTTCTTCAGTCAATATATACTACCTGCTAGCAAATGACACAGTTGATGACATCATTTGGTATGTTCACTTCGGTCACACTTGGCTCGAGACTTAACTAAACTAAGATGTTTGAGCATTGCTTTGGGCATTTGTTATGATCTCGCTCTATCAATGCTTGTTAGTTTGACATGATATTTTTCTTCAGGGATGTTGTTCAAAGCAAATTGGAAAATTTGGGACAGGTGATTTTACAAGCACGCTGGGCATTTCTTTAGTGTTAGTTTGTAGCAGGGTATCTGTAGTGATTTAGTGCAGTGGAGTATCCATAGTGATTTAGTGCCTTCATGCAATTGAATTCTATTTATTGATCAATTAGATGCTCGATGGGCAAGAGAAAACCTTGGAAGTTTCAGCCAGCCAGCAGAGAAGCAGCCCTGCGAAGCAGAGAACACTAGACACTTACATGAAGCGATGTAGCAATTTGGATGACTCTGAACATCAGCCTAAGCTCAAATACCCCAGGCACTGAATGACTTGCAATGGAGAATGGAAGTGTATTTATACATGCACATGCATTGTTTGCTGTATGCAATGGTGTTGCTATCATATTGCAGGTTGTTTTCCCAGTCCTCTCTGCGCCAGTGGGATTATTAGTCAATTGGTGCATGTCAGCACTCATACGAGAACGACCCTTGAATTAAAACAACCAAATTGCAGACTGCTACACTGATATAGGCATGTAAATGGTTGTGTAATGATATTCATTTGTATAGCAGCCACTGCTGGAAATCGCTGTTTTTTTGCCAGTTTTTGGAAGAGATGATGCATCAACTGTAGCATGTGAAAAAGTCTAACAGGCCTTGAACTGTACATCAGGAATTGTTAAAATAGCATTCTGCAAAACTATATGGTGTTGTTACAGTAAAATCTTAAATGGAAAACATTGAGGTAAGTACTAAGACAGTTAAAACACTTTCTAACCTAAGCTTCGAAGTTTTGCCATAAGCTATCAGAATATGACGGCATTATGTCTCTTAAGACTACTTGCGGATTACCAGAGACGAAAGGGCGACCTTCAGAAAAAACGATGACTTTGCCATTAAAATATTTATATTTACATAGTGAAAAGAGAGTTTTATCTGGCCATGCCAATAACAATGTAAGCCATAAGCAGGAAAAACACCATTTCAAGCCACAAGTGATGCAAAAAGCTACGTTGGATATCAGCAGTAAGGTGATGATGCTAAGTTGCAAGAGCAACACTCAACTCTTTCCCAAAGAAATTCGCGACGATAACATCTACATCCTCTAAACCAACCCCAATGCAGAGAGGATTAGCAGCCAGAATCCGTACAGAATCATCCACTCCCTCATTACCAGATTTCAAAATCCTCACATTAGGACCATCCCTGCACTTCCCCATACACTTGCATCCAACAACAGCACCCGCTATACCAACAGCCCTCTCAAATTCTTCCAACAACGCTACACCTCCAGACTTCTTGCACTTATTACCCATGCAAACCTCAATTCTCTTATCAGATGTTCCTGACATCATGGAGGAACTTGTAGGATTACAACTAACCCTAATAGCATTGCTATAACTGGTGCTTTGCGCACCGCAGCATTCTTCTCCATGAATTCCCAAACCATGATCATGAAACCCATTAATCTCTGTAACGTTCGATTCTGGAGTCAGCAAGGCCGGGTGGATTGAAGTTGGTTCTTCTTGAGCAACTGATTGCAATTCCCCAATAATTGGCGCTGCAACTGCTTCATTCCTCAAACGCTTCATATCAATCACCTCCCCACATTCGCTGTCGCTCGATTCAGACGATGAGGATGATTCACAGTCAAGCATGGTTTTCATCCTTATAGCTTTCAGCTTCGCCTTCTCTTCTTTTTTCTTCCTCTTTAACTCCTTCTCCTCAGCTCTTAACTGTTCCAACTGTTTCATCAGTAATTGTGTTGCTTCCTGCATACAGAATTTGATAACGAAAAGCACTCAGAAACAGATTTGTTCTGATCTAAATGCACAGGCTATTCAGCATTCATCACCAACATCTTCCCAGATAAAAACGGGAAATTAAAAAAATAGGCAAATCCTAATTGAATTTTGATTAATCCCAATAAAATCTTGATTAATCCCCATCTAAACTACTAATCAAACAATCAATATTGGTTTTCAGATCATGCTAAATCACTATCTCCATAAATTCCAATAAGCAGACAGCTTCAATTCGACCTTTTGATAACTTAAGCAAACAAAAGTTGTCAACTTTCAGCTTCTTGAAGATCAAACACCACCACCAAGCAAATAATCAGAAGCACAACTTATGACACAAACTTAATCTTGGAATTAGTAAATCTCAGACATGCATCTAAAAGATAAAACAACAAAAGGAAAAACATACAGCGATAAGGTTGGCCTGAACATCATCGACAGAATCATTATGAGGAACCACTGACAATTCTTTTAACAATTTCAACTTCTTCTTTGTTGATGTTTCCTTGTCTTTCTTTTTCCCTCCACATCTCACAACTAATCCTTCTGATCCATCATAGTACTTCAAATGCCCTTTATCTCTAAACCCAGTATGAACCTTGCTTACAACTCCAAACCCATTCACAATTCTTCTGGATCTCGAAAAAGCTTCACAACGAGTCTGATGATCGCCAAATCCACTGCCGCCAGAGAAACAGGGTGGCTGACGGGAAATAACACGTGACACCTCCATAACTTCTGGCAAGGTTGGCTAGATTGGATTCACTTTATTTCTCAATACTTTCTGTTTCGCTTCCTTATGCAAGCAGGGGAGGGGTAGAAGAGGTGGCTGGGTTTCAACGGTTTCTTTCCACGTGGACGAAAATGATTGGACATAGATGACGTGGCGTTTGGTTTTGGCGGGCTCGTGACCGTTTTCGGTTGCCACGCTCTGTCTTTCTTCAGACACGATTATGAGTTCTGTATCAGCTGTTGGATTATTTTGTTGGAGATCGTACGGCCTCAATTGAAGACAATAATGACACGTGTATTGCCACGTAGAGACACAAGTGACACATGTGTTCGATTTAAGACACTCATGACCACGTGTATTGCCACGTTGAAACAAAATTAACACGTGGGAATTCGAGGTCAGCTTTTTTTACATGTATATATGAAATCCCAGAATTAACCTTGAGTGCTTTATTATTTCTCCTGCGAGTGTCTCCAATCCATATGTGAAATGACGTGTTATCCTGTTGATAATCTCCTAATCTAAGCTCGTGCATTTATTTATTTTGAAAAAAACTTTTGATTTTTATGCTATATATTTTGAAAAAAAAATTACACACCTTCATTGCAATATTAAATATATAATAAATTTTTTTAATAAAGTTTTTTGCAACTGGGTATTTATTTACACGGTAACTTCTGGTATTAAAATTCACCGTGTAAATATCAAGTTTGTTAAAATAAAAATTCAACCACCTTTTCATGTGAGATCCATATATATTTTTGATGAAATATTGTTTCGTGGCAGATACTTCATTACAATATTAAATGTATAATAAATTCTTTTGATCAAGTTTTTTGCAACTATTAATATTTAGATTGTTAGATGGACAAAAAATAAAAAGAATTCAATCTATTTTGATTTTAAATTGGAATCCTTGAAGTCAAGAGTAAGAATAAAAGATAAAGTGTCCATTATTATCATTATTATTATAAAAAATAAAAATAAAAAAAACTAAATAATGTGTTAAAAAAGAATTAAAAATTTCAAGTTAGATTTCCCCATCCACCGCCAAACTAGGTTTTAGAACAAGGTTCAAAAGTCTAAATATATGGTCAAAGAATGCAGTCCATTCTTCAAACAAACGCTTCACGCCGAATTTGACCGAAATAGAAATCATCCTTCATTCATTCAATAGCATCTTGGATTATAATATGTTTACTTAACATACCTAATTAACCAATTTGGTTTTTTTCAATAGATTGTATGGTTTTAAAACTCCATACAAGATTAAAACTACTTTAAATGAATTTTCTTTTAAAAAATTAATGTATTGATTATTAAATTTTAATCGGAACAAATCTAAATTGTTCAAATTATTAAATTAAATTTAATTTTTTACTAGATTTACCGAGTTTTTTTTTTAAATCTCAAATCAATCCGGATTAATCTGGGTTTGAAAAGAAAAATAAACAGATGAAAATAAAACAAAAAGGAAAACAACTAGTTAATATTATACACTAATTTATTTGTGGTTGCTTGTGTATTCATCCACCATTTCTGTTCCAAATATCTGCCTAATATAAGGTACAATTTCTTCTCAATTTAAAGTTCATCACACAAGTTCCGTATAAGCATAATCTTCATCTCTTTATCCTACCAGATGATCAGGGTTTTGCTTCCAGCTGCTAAAGATATTTTAATAAACATAGCATGGAGAAGAAATAAGACAAATGCTCGAGCTCAACCATTGATTCTTACAAAAACCTAAGCTGGCTTCAAAAGGTGTTGTCTATCTTCTCATGATGATGGTATGGCAGCTAGTAATTCTCGAGATCCTCCTAGGTGTCCCGGAACCCGCTGTCTTATCTCTTCAAAAGCACACATTGTTTCTGAATCAAGACATCCAGCAAACTGCAGGTATACACAGCAGAAAACATGAAAATTGCCCACAACAAGGATTAAAACCACAGGAGTAGCTGGCTCGAGAATTACCTGGTGAGCCCTATATGCAAAATGCAAACCTTGAAGCAGGAGAGCTTCTTGATTGCATTCTCTCTCAGAATTACGGGCCAATTCAAGTTCTGTTATCACTCTCTTCATGTACATCTTTGCCAGCCTCATAGAAGCCTGCTTTATCTGCAATGATATTACAACTTTACAGTTCACGGGAAACGTAAAACAGATCCATGCACTGACAAATCAGCAGCAGTTATTTGAGCACAGACAAGTCCTCATCATTTACCAACACAAGTATATTAGCTGGCATAGCATGAAAAAAGGTTTCACCTCTATAATACCGTGCTTGTAAAAGTAAACAAGAAAGAAGATATAGAAAGAAAGGCATACCTTGCTTACAATTCCCGAATCAAGCATCCAATCGGTTGGAATCTTCCAAGCCTGATAAGAGTTCATAACTGAGTTTCTAAGTTTAATCAGCTTTTGAATGCTTCGCTCTGACCTGCGTAACCGGGAAACACACCAGTTGGTGAATAATAATATTACACTTCAAATGGCATAATTTTAGTTAGGCAACCAAATACATATAATCCTTACTTGTCATGTAAGACAGCCATCTTTTTCAAGGCAGTTCCACATGGATTATTAGAGTCATCCTTGAAGGAAGATATCTCACTTTCTAATAGTTTAAGGCCACGATATTCTATAGCCGCTTCTCTGATTGCATCTGCTTTCTTCTCCGGCCACTTGAAATGCTTTAACACAGCTCGTTCATCAGCCTGTACAAGACAGGGTACAGGCAGACAGATCAGAAAGAAATGCGAAGATGAATGCAGTAGGGGAAACTGATCTAAGTTTTGTAGAGACACCAATCTCATTGACGATTTCAGGTTTTCTAATAACACACAGATTGCCGGTTTCTACCTTCTCTCATTTGTCGTTGGGTGACTATTCATGTCCACGCAACATATATACAGCAGCAGCAGTAAATTATAGAACAACTAATGACAACTCTAAACATCTACCGAGTAACTCAGCCACTGGCTAATGAATGACTTTCAAAGGCTTTGAAACTCACCAAAGATGAGAGTTCACCGTCAAGCCAATCCACGAATTTTAAGACATCCTCAATATCTGTATAAGCTGCAGCTAGAACTTTCTGAATAAGACCATTGATGAAATCACCCTTTGTTTCAATGTCCGCTTTTATCTACAAAAATTCAGCAGTTGACAATTGCTCAAACAAAAATATGGGGCAGAACCAACAGCAACAAAACAAGCAGTTACAGGTCGAAAACTCAAAATCTCAAAATGCTTACAGCTAACAGATGCGTGGAGCGATTTTGGATCTCTCCAACTATGCTGCTGTGTGCACTAGTTTTCTCTGGTTTATACTGACTCCGCAGTCCTGGAGAATCTCTCTTACCCTCTTGCTTTCTTATTGAATTATAGAATTCTACAATTGCTGGAGTTTTAGGAGCAGTAGTTGCTCTTGCTAGAGGCCGCATTGGGGGTAGGGGTGGTGGAGGTGGAGGTGGCATCAAGGATGGACAAGTTGGAGCCTTCCTTTCTGCAACATCAGCTTTGGATATGAAACGTGGTACTGGTGGTGGTGGTGGTGACTGTGGGGTTTTAACTTTACTTGGTCCATTGATTGCTTCCTTCTTAACTGGTGAGTTTTCCAATTTGATGGCAATGAGTTTCTGGATGTCCTTAAATCTTGGCCTCTGGTGCTCTCCAACAGACTCCTTCGATTGAAAATTAAATAGTAACAATTGAAAAAAAGATCATATCAATGAGCATAAGAATGTTTCCTAAAACTGCTGCTCTTTTGTAAAAGCAACTCAATGAAATACATTTGTTCTCACCCGCAACACAATCAAGTCATCAAAGAAGGGGAAAATAAGTTTATATCCTCACCTGGTGACGAGTGTTAAGAGCTGAAACCTTAGCTTCAGCAGCAGCAAGATCCTCAGTGAGCTTCTTGTTCTGCAACTCGAGCTCTTGGTTCAAGCCATTCGCTTTATCCAATTCTACCCTCAAAGCCAAAACCTCAGACTGCAAATCGTTAATCAAAGTCTCAGACAATTCAAGTTTCTCGTGCAACCCCTTTTTATAGCTCTCTTCTTCATTTCTTCTACTAGCATTAATAGGATCCAACACAGGCCTTTGCCTCCTTGGCCTAGCAAATTGCTCGCTACCTGGTCGGTTCACGGAGCGACCCACCACTGTTACATCCTGAGATCCCACAACCAGCTCTCCAGATTTCGGCTTGTTGTTCCCCACCAGCGACTTCCTTACCTTGGTGTCTTTCTTCACATCTGGAGGCACGGATTTTGCTCTTGTTTTGTTGGCTGGTGACGGTACTGGTGACCCATTATTAGCAACCTCGGCTGGTTTTGGTGTCTTAAAATTGACTCTGTGTCGAGATGGGGTTGTGGAATGTTGTGACATGGCTGGCCCCTTTTGTGAGTTTTGCAAGAATATTGACTACGAAATGTTTGCTAAGGATAACAGGGGGTGCCAAATAAACAGTGCTACACTGAAACAAGAAGAAGAAAAACACAACTCAGTACAAAAATGAAAAGGGACAGAGATGGGAAACTTGGCATGTCTTGTGCTAGGGTCGCTTCGTAGGAAAAAGGGAGTGAAGGGGGAACCCTGTGAGCCGGAGGTCAATGTTTCTGGGGCAGTGAATTGATGCATTGACCACCAGCTACTTCAAGAACACAACATGATAAAAAAGAATCCCACAAAAGACTCAAACTTTATGGTTGTTCTTATACTGCTAATCAGTCAAAAGAAGCTACATGCGACTCAGCACTCACTGCTCTCATCACTGATCTTTAACTACTAGTTATGAGAGATATTTAGGTGGAAATGGAATGTTTAGCAGTAACTGAAACTTCTCTGGATTGATTTACCTTGAACAATCGATTAGATTATTTAAACGTAAAGATGCAAGTAGAGATTAGTGAAAAGTCCGAGCTCTTTCAGCTTCAGACAACGAAGCATCCGGGAGCAGTTAGAAAGTGCATTAATAACTAATTAATCACTACCATCTTCTTTTCAGTTACGTTTCGTGTCTCATTGGTACGGGGGGCCCTGTTTGTGTATTTTTATGTTTTAATAGTTTTTTTCTTAAATTAATTTTTTTTACTTCAAATAATTTTTTTATATTTTAAAAGTATTTTAATGTGTTAAGATTAAAAATGCATTAAAAATAATTTAAAATAAAAAATCTGAAAAATAATTTTAAAATATATTTTTAACCTCGGATACAAACAAAATCGACGAGTCAGAGATTCACTTTCAAGGAGTGGTGGGGACGGCTCGAGAGATGGGTCGTTGATGTAAATGGGAGAAGCACACGTTCTGGAATTTGAGGAATAACAAGGACACCCTCCCTCCCTCCCTCCCTTAGTGGAGAATCTTAAAATTGATATGCGTGGATGATTGAAAGGGATACCTTAAAGCTTACAATTTAATCATTGGCCACATATACATTTAATTTGTTGCGAGTACTTGTCTCCTACCTAAGCTCAATTAGACCACTCCCCTAATTTGTAGCCGTCTAGGGTTGGTCTCCAGCTAAAAGCTACAATTTCATTGAAGTAGAAGATCCATGCTTAACATTAGGGATGGTACGATATCGTTTCACTTTTTTGTTCCTAAGAATCAAATTTGAAAACAGAAACCACTGAATTAGCATAATAATAAGGCTAATTAGAGAGAAAATGGAAGTTATGGGTTGAAAAGGCGAAAGAAATTAGGTTGCTTTTGTTAAAAAAAAAAGAAATTAATGATAAAAACATGTTTGGTTGAAAAGATATAAATCCCATAAAAAATTTCGAAATAAATTTTTATACTTTTAAAATAAAATATATAGAAAAACATGTACTTTTCATTCTTATTGTCTCCATCTTTTTTGTTTTAAGACAACAATCAAACTAAAAACTATCATAACGAAAATATATTTGATTGGAGAGATAAAAATAAAGTTTTTGTGACAGTACTTTTAAAATGAATTTTTATATTCTTAAAACACGACCAAGTATATAAAAATATATATTTTTTATTTTTATTGTCCCAAGATATTAATCAAATTAAATATTATCTTAACAATAACACGAGAAATAAAAAATAACCTAAAACACACTTACTACTAAAAATCTATCTTTTGATGCAATGTCTCAACTAACAAAGAGAAATTAAACGACAACCCTTGTCGTATTTCATTCTCAAATCAACAAGAAGCTAGCTAGTGTTACTTGAATTAAAGGGAATCTCTCTACCTTTGCTCCTCGTGCTAAATAAAGAAAAGTTTTTGATGGAGTTGCTTTGAAGTAATACTAGCGAAGAACTCAAGAGAACAGAATTGTATATATAAACAGGTGGAATACTTTAATTAATTCATGTAGTTGTCAATAATGTTTAGGAAATAGTTTTGGGTTTTTTTTTTTATTATTATTACATATAGGAAATCTTAAATAATGTTTAGGAAATTGTTTTGGGTTTTTATCATTTAATTTTATATATTCATAGTTTTTTCTTAAATTTAGAAAGGAAACGTGAATAATTAATTAATGGAGGACTGGTGATGGCTGGCTGTGCCATCATAATTACATGGAAACATTAACAAGGAGGAAAGCAAGCAGAAGGACAAAGAAAGGATGGTTGCTGATGATCGATCCATGCATGTCGTTCGTATTAACACTAATCACCGTTTTAATTAATAATTAAAGCACCCAATTAACAATCTAAGTAATTAAATAATACTTCATGAGCAATCTAAATGTCATACCAAACATTTTGACAAATATTTATTGGGTTTGTTAAGTGATGTGACAATTATTCTAATAGTAATTAATTATATCAAATTAATTTGTGGACAACGTTTTCCCTGTCGTGCGTGTTCTTACAGTCAATGAGTAGTAATTAAATTCATGATGTTAATAAATTACGCAATTAATGACACTGTTATTAAACATGGCCAGACTCTACGAGTTCATCCGAGATCTAGATTCAGGTTTTACAAAAATTATGGGAGTTCGACTGGTATTATCTTATTAAAAATCTAAATTAACTTGTAATTGAATAAAAAATATATGATTTTTTTTTATTTTAAAAGGGTTTAATTTCTTTTCAAAAGCAAGATTATTTCATTTTTTTTTTAAATTGGTGAAACCTGTCCAATCTAGAAACTTGTGATGGGTTAATTTTAAATCAGGTTTAATAACTATAATTAATTATATACCTGGTAATACATGCTTGGAGCAGAACAAACAAATTAAGGTTTAATAATTAGTAGGAACTAAATTAATTAAGCGATTCAATGTAAAAATTATGGGAGTTGAACTAGTATTATTTTATTAAAAATCTAAATGGACTTGTAATTGAATAAAAAAATATATGATTTTTTATTTATTTTAAAAGGGTTTAATTTTCTTTTTTGAAAAGAACATTATTTTATTTTTTAAAAAAATTAATATAAACCTGTCCAACTCCTAAACCTAGAACTTGTATATATCAGGTTAACCTTAAATCATGTTTAATAACTATAATTAATTATAAACCTAATAATTTGAATAGTAATACAAGCATGGAGTAGGACAAACAGATTAAGGTTTAATAATTAGAAGAAACTATGATTAATTAAAACAAAAGGCGACCATTAATTTTCAGTCATTTTCTCGAAATTTCAAATGATATGTAAAATAAATAGCATGTGATCACCAACTATATATAATATTTTGCTGGTGGTATCTATCTGCAAATAACTGGTGAAAAATAGTGGTTATGATCTGTCGTTGTAATCATAATACGACACCGTTTTATTAGAAAGAAGAAAAAAAAAACTTTGGTGGCTGAAACGCACGGCCAATTCATCATCTGTAATGTATAGCAAGGACTGATTTGAGATGGACAAAAAAGATATTGTACTTGTTTAGGAATAATTATTGTAGTTAATTAATTAGCAATTGCTAATAATTAAGATTCAATTAATGGATATCTATTAATTAAATTAATTACTAAACCACCTCTAAATAGGTAATCGAAGGCATTGATTGGATGTTCTGGATCCAACTTAAATGAAGTGGTAATGATCATCACTTTAATATAGAGCGTAATTAATATTGTTGTTTATTTGATAGTAATAATATTTTCTCACTTATTTATATAAATTAATTAAGACTGAATTTCAAATAAATAATAAATAAAAACAATGAATTACTCGATCCTAATTAATTAATTGTTTGATGCAAATTGCCATGCCTAAAGGCTTTCCCTCATCGAAAATATCATTTTATTCAAGAAATATTTGAAAGGGGATATAAAGAATATTGATGCAATATTTAACCCTCAACATTTTCTATGAACATAAACCTGCTCTTAATTATTGAAATATTTTTAACTAATTGAAACCATTTTTGAAGGAAAAAAAACTTCAATCATTATATATCTTTATGCATGGAATCCACTCATTCAACATATTATATATATTTGCCGTAAATTAATATTATTAATTACTCTATTTTTATCCATAAGAAAGACCGTAGATGGTTCAATTTTCTTCACGAATGATTGATTTTATGACAAGGGAAAAAGGAAAAGAAAAAAAAAAAAAGAAGGGAGCTGGGTAAAGAAAGAAAGAAAGAAAGAAGATTGGAGGGCGTACCTGATGAACACTGAGAATCCAAATTGTTACTACTCCTGATGATAACGAGTATATATTAAGTATTAATTAAATTACTTCAAAGTAAATATTGCAATATATGGAATTAATATATATTAGCAGAGAGAAGCAAATTAGATATATAGTAAATTAATAAACTTGCAGGGATGGATCGATTGCATGCATGGTGGTACTGATGATCGAGAAATTAAATGGTATGCAAAGTTATACCTTGAGTTACAGCATTTCTTGGAGGAATTGTTTTCGAGATTTATGACCACGACGACAGCCTTGTGTGCCTGTGCTAGCTAGCCAAGGAGAGCTGTTGATAAAGTGATCAATAATATTCAGCAAGATCAGAGGAAAGGTAGAAGATTTCCTTTGAAGTAACACTAGCTTCTTGGTGATTTGAAAATGAAATATGAGAAGGGTAAACGTTTCTGTTTGTCGGTTGCAACTTCGCATCAAATGATAAGACAGTAGAAGTAAGTGTC
>Ga0325410_1000016_pt1:130000-155883 | contig 155883 bp, 91 predicted proteins | sample PopdelMetagenome_16_FD_206182 | JGI IMG/M metagenome (GOLD analysis project Ga0325410, IMG submission 206182) | Populus deltoides microbial communities from Bellville, Georgia, United States - Xylem-PdIQD-R3 | ecosystem: Host-associated > Plants > Phyllosphere > Stem >... | reverse complement strand
ACTTTGACTCGTTTTTATAGTTTACACACTTTTGTATTACCTCTTCTTACTGCCGTATTTATGTTAATGCATTTTCCAATGATACGTAAGCAAGGTATTTCGGGTCCTTTATAACTTTATTCCTTTTATTCTGCTGTGCCTGGGCATGAGTAGACTGCTTTCCTTATCTGTATTCGGTACATTTTCTTGTTTAAGATAGAAGGTCTTCCCTCATCACCTGTCCCATTTGACAGTTATTCCAAGAGTCTATGAGCAGGAAGAGGTTTAGGAAGTTTTCAAGCAAGAAAGGCAAGTCTTGGCTACGATAGGGCTATGATTCCCATAGAGAAAGAAGAGTTTACAGCTACCGGCACCGACTCGAACTAATAAGAGCTACCTCACCACTACCTACTAGTGCCTTCCTGGTCTGGATCCTGTTGCCGAAGCTCATAATTCCGGCTTTCTGCACGAGATCCTTGTAGGTCTCTGACCCTTCTATTCTAGGTTTGAAGGAAAGCAGCGGGTTGTGTTCCGGGGGATAAAAGGGTCCCATTCTCTGACTTGCTAATCAGAAGAACTCCTACTCCTACTTGCACGTGTCATGGGCACACCCCTACCTCACACAGGATGGAGCTCGAATCCCATCGTTTTCCAAGAGACCCGAACCTAATCTCGAAAAGCTCTGGGCATGCCGGCACGGGTTATTTCCACAAATGGGACTGGTTATCCTACGTTCTATTGAGTGGGGACTTCACAACTCGCTGGTTGATCATCATTGGGAGGTTTCTCCAGACACAGAGGCTAGGAACATTCTTCTCTTAACAGATGAAAGGGGGAAACTTGGATCTTCTTAATAAGAAAGAAAGAAGTGATTCTCTTTTGACGGCCTCTGCCTTCTCCAATCCTGAAGCTGTAGGCTAGGGTTTGATGACAAGTGAATTTCCCGCTGTTTTGGTCTTGGAGCTTGGATGAGGACCCTTGCTTTAGTCAAGCCAGGCTTTCCCATTCCATTTCATTCATTAGTGATCTCTGGACCATGCCCGGGAAAGAAGAGTAGGACCCAAAGATCTCAGTTTGCCCTAGAAGTAGCTGCTACCGAAGTTCTAGTTGTCTGAGTTCCCGCTTCCTGAGTTGGAGTTGAGGGCGAAAGAAGCTCGTACTCTTTCTCAGTTCCCGGGGATACTAGGTCTTTTTCTTAGGCAGAGCTCTCTCTGTCTTTCGTACTTCCAGCTTCCATAACTAGTTATTTGCGGAGCTTTCTTCTTTCTATTTCAACTGGGATGTTCTACCTTCTTACAGGAGCAGAGGGTAAGGAAGGCTGCCTCAATGGCCCTTTTTTCGAAGTTTTTAAAATGCGGAAGTCAGAAGAGCACCTAGAGAAAAAGTAGAAGAGAGGCCTCTTCTCAGCAGCAAGGCAGGAATCTCTCTTTAAACAACAGCCCTTTCGGTTAAGAGGTCTGGAACAGGAAAGAAGGAAGACGTCTTTGAGTTAGTAAGTTGGTAATCCAGTCTTTTCTTCTTCCTTTAACAGAAGTAACTCTGTCTATCTACAAGGTGGTATTAGACCTCTCTCTCCTTTTCTTGAATAAGTCAGTCTTTCGATCTTCTAAGAGATCAAGAAGACGTAGGAGAGAGAGCTTCCACCATATAGAGGAAATCCACATCTCGACCAGGAGATAGAGCTCATCTACTACACCTTTCTAATAAAGAAAAAATATCATTTCTTTTCAGCCTCTCTGGAAAGAAGATCCCAATAGCCGGGCTCAATCAGGAATGAAGTTAGTTGACATCTTTCAAGGTCCTAGTTCATTCTCTGAATGAGGGAGAGAGATCACTATCTCTAGGGTAAGGCAAGGGGAGGCTGAGCGGAAATCAATCATTCTGAATATTCACACGGGAAACATCTCTTTCTGTCTTTTCTACTTCTCTTTCTGTGGTCTTTATCTAAAGGAATGGCGAAACAAACCCTAGCCGGGGGTACATCGGCATAGGAATACGAAGTTGTCTTATGGTACTACTCTCTCCTCGAGATCGAAGCTCTATGCTGCCGTACGTGCGGTTAACCACGATTAATGGTATTTCTTCTTTTCATATGATGTCATATGAAGTATACTTTTGTGAGGGTAGAAAGTACCCTTCAACGACCTGGGAACCACTCAAAATGGAATGACTCTTATATAACCTATAACCCCAACATTTATAAAAAAAGGCATTTTTCGGGGAATAGCCCTCTTCGAATCATAACTTAGAACACACTAATTGGAATTACTTAAGAGACATGCTAATAGAAGAGCACCACCGAACACTGTGGATCCCACACCCTTATAAACCTCAGACTGCATGGCTTTATTGCACTCGTTAAGACAGTGCTTAAGTGTTTTAGCTCTATCAAGAGGTTCGAATACCGGCTCTATCAAAGCAGGAACACTGTCTTGATTCAGGCAATCAGAATCAAAGATAGATAATATCTCAGGCGGCCATATGATATGCTCAGGAAGTAAACCCCACCACACAGTAAGACCTAGAGCCATAGATTGAAATATAACTGAATTCGAGAGCTTAACACCGAAAGGTGAGCCAATAGAGCGAAGACCACCCATAGAGATTTCTTTAGATAATTCGTTTGAAAACCTGAATCAGGTAAATTAAAACAACTTAGGATTTTATACGGAGAACATTCAAATGATCGAGCGGAGAGAACCCATGCAAAGACTATCCATACCAGGCGTAGTTTTCACTATCTTATAGCCCTTCAAAGCAGTACTACGGGAGGGTTGTTTTTGTATAAGCGCTGCCCCCAAAGAAAAAGGATTATGATAATTAGGGTCCAGCGGAGAGTAACGGATATTGTGAGGACTAACCCGGGTAGAAGGCGTACTACTAGTAAGACTAGGGTAATATTCCCGCGTGGTGTAAACTTATCAACGGGAACACGCACATCATGCCTAATAGTAGAAAAAGTTGAATTCATGTTACTTAAAGTAGAGTGAGGGATACCCATAGAATGGAGACTTTGAAAGAAATTTTCTATTTCAAAAAGAAGAATTTATTCTAAATAGATAAAATTTATCTTTTTAGATATAAAGAATATTCGAAAATCAAATTTCTTTCATTGAACTTTATACAGTTGATCCAGCAGAAGCAGGGGTGGTAGTACCTCGCCCCGGATCCCTTCCAGTTTGAAATTCATAGCCTTAGACCCCGTTGGCTCAGCAGCATCAGTAGCAGGGGTATAGGCGGAACCCATTTCAATTGATCCATATACGGAGCCAGAGCCAGTAGTTTCACCCGCGGCATAAGTACCCATTAATGAAAAGAAAAGCGGAGGCGGAGGCCTGCCACCCTGGGAATTAGGTAATTGATGTCGCTCCTAACTGTGTTGAATGTAGAGGAGTGAGTACTTTCATTCTTAAAAAAGCTTTCTCAACGCGCCTTAGATGCTTAGTATATCGCCCTTCGTCGATCCTTTTTGAATAGAAAGAAATAGGCTGGCTGTGTGAAAGATGCGCAGGGGTGTTTTCACGTCTCACCGTAGTGCCCGGTACAATGCATTGAAAAGGTTCAGTTAGATAGTTCGGGTACAGGCTTAGAAAAAAAGATCGAGAGGTAGATAGGAATACGTTATGATCGATCAAGACCCGCAGTTCCTCGGTTAGCTAGTAAGATAAACAAGGAATGCCTACAAGGTGGAGCATAAGAAGCAGGGGAGGGCCATCAAGTATCGCGTACACTTGGTGAATCTTAACTTCCAGACGTTCTCACAGCTCATCCAAGCATAGCATCTTGAAGGAGAACTATTGCAGAATAATGGAGGTAGGCGGGTATGCCTTAAGAAGACAGCTTCTCAGCGTCAGGATAAGCGGAATAGTAGAGACAGCAGAAGGGGCTAGTAAGAATATGTAGAGTATCGGCACTGCGGAACCCCAATCTCTTTCTGGTTTAGTGAGATAATGATATAGGCAAGAGCATGTAGGGCAATGACCTCTTTCTTTCCTCACAACCAAAGCTACTTATTACGATATAAGAAGACAGCATATAACCAATTGGGGAATGGTATAACTAATGTAGTGGTTGGTAGTGGTGAAGGCGCTGTCAGCGGCTTCGATCCGAAGGCGTAACTCTTCCCCTCGGAACGGAATTTTTATTTAGATGTTGTCTCCCTCACTCTTCTCTTCCGCCTTCACTGAGACAAAAGAGTGAAGTCAAGGCTCCTTCCGTAGACTAAAGAATAGGTACTTACGAGAATGAGTAGTTGCGAGCTTTAATTCAAGCCGACTCTTGCCAATTACACATTTTTTTTTACTAGGATCAGTTTCCAACCCTCTTTTCGTCAACTGAGGTATCGAATTTTGCGTGGACTTCAGTATCAGTTGTTGTGGAAGCGATCCGCGCTAGCCTATTACGTTTTTCAGCAGCAAGCTACGATCGACTCCTACTTACTTTAAGCTTCTCTCTCTTCCGATGGTACCGTAAACAGGTATCTCCTTTGAAGGAGACGAAATGAATAGAATGCTTTTTACTAGATATGAAGCAACTTTTAAGATTCTTAGAGATATATGGAAGTCGTTTAGATCAGACCCGTGGCTTAATCATACAGATATTTTACTATTAGATTGCGTCCGACCTTCTCGCTTTCGAGGTAGATGCCTATCCCCTAAGCAAAAGATAGCGTTATTTGCAATGAAACTCCCAACTAGAATAGAATGCGGGAACGACGCAAGATAGATGGAAGAGGCAATGACTCTTCTCGGGAGAGGGTCAAAATACGATAGCGTAGCTGCTCCTACTTCTAGTGAGAGTGACCCCGGATAGAGGATCTTATATTGGTACGCTTTCGCAATTGCAGGAATAGATCCACTAAAGGAAAGTAGCTTGATTGATTCGAATCACGCGAGTGACAAGGGAGAGGGAAACGACAGTTTGTGCTCGACCGATAGAGTCGATTTGAGTGCTCGACCATAAGGGATGTCACTCTTTTCCTTTTCTTTTCGCTAAGCCCTCTTTATTGAAAGCGGAAAGTCGGACCATCAATGATCGGAGACGCAGTGACCAAAACACCTAAAAGGGGAAGTTCGTTTTATTATTTTTGAATTATGCCTCTGTATGACGGATTGATTGATAGTAGGAACGATACAAGCATATGTGCGCGTCTCAAGACATGAGGAAAATGAAACAAACCCCTCATAACATTACTTATCACTTGATCAATCACAATCTTAAGCTGAAAGAATCCCGGAAACTACGGAAAATTAGTGTTTTCCATCTCCGCCCACAATGCCCCTTTAAATACGTTCCAAAATCTTTCTTGAGGACTCTGACTCTGTCTATGAAACAGTAGAAGGGGGAGATTCGCTTTTGCTCAGTAGGAGCTTTTACTACTACTACTGCCTTTCTCGATCCAATGAAAGTTTGAGTTTGGCTTTGCCATGGTATGTGAGGAAAGCGGGGGGATATATCTCTTAAAAGCAACTCTTTCTAGAGAACAACGATAAGGTCAAGCAAAGCGCTCCAACGAAAGGGGCGCAGCGCGCACATAACTCCTTGATGCTTGATTTTTAGACCTAAAAATCTTTTTCCTGCTTTTTCTTACTACCATTTCTCATCCCTTTTTCTTCACTTTAAGAAGATCAGATAATTGTGTTATAAGCTCGGGAGAACTAGGTCTTCTTATTCTTTTCTGCTACGCTTATCCACAAGTTCCATAAGTGTGAGCAGTACGAGCGGAAAGGCTCCCATACTGTTTGGTGTAGGGCAGGGGGCATAGATGCCAAACAAACCTGACCCCTCTCTATCTTAGTAGAAACGAGAAAGCGTTGCATAGGAAGACAAGAAAAGAAGCGGCAGAGGCAGCAGAACAGAGATGATTCCCCATCGCTCTCTTCTTCCTAAAGCCAATTCTTCACTCAACGGACTTGAACCGGAAAGATTTTGCTTTCTTATGATGACCTACTCGAGAGAGTACGATACATCGGTGTAAAAGATTGAGCGGAATCTGCTATTGGGTTAGCCATTTTCGTTATTACTTTCCGAGTCCGAGGGACTATTGCTGTAGAATTTATTAATAGCATTCAAGGTTAAACATGACTCCTAGATAGTTACCAAAATACGAAGAGAACGAAAGGAGAAGAGAAGAGATTTCAACTATAATAACAGATCACAATTACGAGAAAGAATGGATACCGATGCCAAGAGAAAGGGAGAGGTAAATGTTCATGACGGCTAGCCCTTTCTACCAAGAAGAACGGGTATTTATTTACCTTATGGGATACGATGGACCCCACCTCTTACCTCTCTTTTCTTAGTAGATCGGCCTAACAAAGAAGGAGGAGTTCCGCTCCCATCTTGCTGTCTGTTTCCAGGGGCAATAGTGTAACAACTGGGCTTTCAGACCCTGACGTAGATACATTTTTAGATGAATAGTCAAATCCAGATGAACCGGGGGGAACCTGACTCAGCAGAGCTGGCTGCTTCATAGCCTTCGGCCGGCTCGAAAAAATGGATTAGAGCAGGACCCTTAAACCTAATCCTTCTATAGAAAAATGATTCTTTCTCCTCGCATCGACATTTGGGGATGGGCTTGTTGAACCATCGACTCCAGGACCGTCGTGTCCTGCCGCTTTACCACTACCCTAAACGAATAAGTAAGTAAGTAAGATTTCCTCGTTCTGCTATGCCTATCTCCGTTTTAGGAAATTTTGCTTTTGAAAACGGAATATGCGAGAGTTGGTTTCTCTGACTCAGGAGCTAAGGTGTTCGCGGATCTAAGTGGGGAAAGTCTTCCTCGTAACCTCTTTCGTGTTGAACTCTTTTCTCAGTCTCAGGAGGAATAAGATGAATAATCTGCTCTCACGAGCGGAGTCGTAAGAAAACGTTATGATTTTCGGGGTTAGCGGGCTTACCTCGTGGAATGGCCGTTGAATGGCCTCGGAGTGAACGGGGGTACCTCAAATAATAAATAATACTTTCTTTTTTTCTTCTTTGCTACCTTTAGGAGGTCTCCGACTTCTATCTGTGACATTACCATATGCGTGCCGTTCAATTAGGACTTCCTCAAGTCCAGTAGCACGTTGAGAGAGTTCATCGAAAGTAGTAGGGCCTCCAGCAATCAAGCCCGGGCGCAGTTCAATGCGGATTCCCGCAATACAAATTTATCCCAATTTCTCTTCTGGGATAGATTCTGCTAACTGATTTCGTGGGAGAAAGGCTTGCTAATAAACGGAATTGTTCTATAGCTCAACCGACCCCTCGGGTTTTCTTGTTTACTACGCCGTAAATCTTCCGACGTGATAGATTTCCTCAAAGAAGGAAAGGAGCATAATAACTCAAACAACTTGTCTCAGGACCTAATAGATCCCGCTTTCAGTCTGGAGCGGAAAGCGTTCCTTCGGAGTGGGAACTGCTTGATAAGCAGCTTTTCATGTCAAAGAGGATAACACTGCCGCTCTTTCTGGTTTCATTCAACTGCCACTAAACCATATGCTTAACACATATCATGGGAGGTGGGATAGAGCTAATTCTGGGATCGAATCCATCTCTACGCAGAAAGATCTATGCTAGGATGACACCGCTATCCCACTGATTGATGGAGCCGTATGACATGAAAAGCCTTTTCTTTATTTCATTGAAATTGGCTTGGTCTTATTTGAGCCGAGAGTGAGGTGCTTCTTATAATAAGTTCAGTATGCCAGAACCATATGGCAAGCAAGAGCTAATGTTATGCTTTCAATAAGAAGGAGCAGCTTTCCGTTTTCTATTTTCATTATGTTACTCCTCTTGTTGATCTAAAACTCGTAAGTAAGGTTACGGTTCTTTCTCTTTCTCCATCTATCTGAGTTGAGCTAGAAGCAGTTAACAAGATTAGAATGACTTCTTTGTTTACTTCTTAAATGAGACGGAAAGGTTGCTGAAAGTCTATCTCAGATGTAGGACAAGTTGACTGGAAGGTAACAGTGGAAAGCAAGTTCCTGTTTTGAATTCACTCCAGATCAAGAGTGAAATGATGACCTTAACTTGGGTACGCTCACAGAGAAGAGGTTCACATCCAATCAGAGCTCATAGGGCACAGGGAGCTTACAGGTCACGGCTACTATTATACATCTTTATATAGCAAGAACGTGTGAATGAACTGACAAAGCCGGAGGTTGTTCTCTTTTTCGTAGTTGCTTGTAGTAATCTTTCTTTAATCGAGATTGGCTACGTAAGAGGGAAAGACTGCACCTACCCCGGCGAAGGGCTATAGATGTAGTCTTTTCGATATGGATATCGGTATGAATCAAGATGGTGAACTTAGTTTGAAACATAGTGGTTATTGCACCACCCGCCCTTCTATAGAGCATTTCGTTGGAAGCTGTACTGTAAGGCAGGCAGCAAAAGCTGTGTCCGTCAGATAAGTTCGAAATAAAGAAATTCAGAAATCAAAGTCGGGAGAAAGGGCACTATCCCTTCTTTTCATTGAGTGAGATTGAATGAAGGGATCGGGAACTCAACTATCGCTGAAAAGAAACCCGTAATTTCTTTCTGCATTGAGGCGGGGTGATAGGGGCAACCTTCGAGCCAATCGAACCAATCAATCATAATTCACAAATTGGACCGAGCATCGGACATCAAACAGAACACCAATAAAGCACCCCCCTTGATTTCGTTCCTCTCCTCTCGATTCAAGGCAATGGACTCTCAGTCCTGCTTTTGTTCCCTCGACCGGCTCCACTCCGAATCCACCATCGCTGGAAATCCAGTCTATATAGAAAGGAATGCCATCCATCTCCGGCTATCCCTGAACCCCAAGCAGGGGATAACCTGCCACCCTCTACTCTATCTCTTGGTATCGAATCCCAAGCTCTCGAACCTTGCCCCCGACCCAAATCCTACCCGTTTTCATATGGGCCAAATGGAAAAAGTAGACTTCCGGATGCCCGCTTAGAGGGAGAGTTGGATGGGCACACACCGTCAGCTATATGTGGATGGAATTCGGTGGGTTCAGGAGGGCCTTTCTTAAGGCAAGCACTAGCTCCCTCATATCAGCAAAATGGTTGCAAATCAATCGATTTGGATGTCGACCGGCCGGGAAAGAGGCCTTTCCCATGAAAACGTCAGCTATATGGAAATGGAGCAAATGAACCTCCTCTGACCCTGACGGAACGGAACGTAATTTAAATAGCGATCATACTATCCAATTTCCATCCATCCCGCACCCACGTCCGAAAATACGTATATAATAGTAGATTCACTACCGCCTCCATACTTATTTAATACGTCTTTTTCCCACATTAATAAGTACCCCTGTTTCCTTTAAAACGCTAGTGCCCGGATCTCGTTCTCCTATCTTTGATACTTCCTTAACGGTAGCTTTAAAGGACATGTAACGTGCGTAGCTTGTTCCACAATGAAACGGCAGGTATCCCCATCCCCTCACCTAATACCCGCTACTCAGGGTTGAAAGTAGCTAAATCGCCTGTATAACAGATCTACGAATAGCCAACGCCTCTAACAACGTATTTAAGGGGGTTCCTTACCTTAGGCACCTTCACATCTACATCTACTTATAACAAGCACGTACACACAAGCAAGCTTGAATCCTGTTATCTTAACTGAGAATGCCGTTACTTATAGCCTTTTAACGGCAGCTACACATTGGTCGAGACTCACACGACAGTCGATACTCAGGATTTCGTTTAGCTAAGTGGCCTGTAGACTAGAATAGTCAACCTCACCCTAATTTAACATCTGCTTGAACTCCCGATCTACTTTTAAACAAAAAACTTCTCGAGGTATATGAATTCCCTGGTTACTTTCTTTCCAAAGCCCCGCATGAGCAAGCCAAGCTACTCACTAAGACTGCCCAAGCTACTCATGCCAAGCAGCTAACTTCGAGACAGGCAAACTTCGAGCTAGAACTAATGGATTAGCATTAATAGTCAGTTCCCCGGGGGGATTTCTTTCCTATGCTTGCTGGCTAAACAGAGTTGCCTTCCACACGCCTTCTTACTTTCACTTACCGGACCGGATAGTTACGTAGGCACTTGACCTTGAGTCTCAGGTTCAAGTCTCAGTTCCGCTTGAACTGTACTCGCTAACGGAAAAGCAGTTGTTTTCTATAAGTCGATTCCAAGACCTTTTTTTCGATTGGGTATGATATTTGCCCTACTCGATGAGAGTACCGCTTGCTAACGAAAGTAGTTTGTCTACTAGCTAAAGTTTCCTCTATCTTCTGTTCTGCTTGGCTTGCAACAAAGAGCTTGACTTTCAAGTAGTACTTCCCGGAACAATCAAAGAAGTAGCTTTTCTTCGAGTGCCGAAACTGTACGCATCTCCCGACACTTCACTAACGGTTTTCTTTCTCTAAGCTAAGTCACTTGAACAAAGACCTTCTTACCTTTAGGGCTTTCCCGACTGCCTTCCTTCAGATTCAAAGTCTCTAAGTGGCGCTTCCCCTCTGCCAATAGTACCTCAAGAGATCTAATAAGTATGCCCTACCCTAAGGCGAGTTCGAATAGCCGAGCAAGGGACGGCCCCACACGAGTAATGGCTACGGCCCCAGCTAGGCGATAAAAACTGTCTTAAAATATGTCTTGCTGTTATGAGCTGTAAGCCCCCGAGATATCCCCACCAAGGCCCGTTCAAAGGCCCCTACAGGAAGCCACTTGAACGAAAGTTCAAGAGAAGAGAGGAGGAAGCCACTTTAGCCGAAAGTTCAGGATAGAAAAGCAACTTGACCGAAGGTTCAGGATCTGCAATTGAAGAGAGCGTCAAGCGAGGAGATGAAGAATCAACAGAATCCACAGCTGCTGCCACCGTTGCCTCTGATCTCGCCAACAGAGGATGAAATTCATATCTAGTTCCGTACCGTAAAGTAAAGTGAATTCCGTGTAGTCACGTGTAGGAAGGGCCGAAGCCGAACAACCTGACGCGCGTAGGCTTTTAAGCCGTATCTCCTTGATTTGCTGGCTATAGGAAAGGTGAAGAATGGGCTGTAAACACAAGAGACCATAAACTACGGTTCTGTATGTATGGAGAGGGAGACAGGGTGGAAGGTGGTCCAAATAGGAGAGCAGCTTTTTTGCCCACTTCTCTTACTGATGTGGCATTTTTCCTTCTTTCAAGGAGGTTTCGGTTTCTTTTTCTCGTCGTCTGTATTAGGTATCGGTTTCTCTTTCTCGTCGTCTGTATTAGTCACCTCTGTTGGTTCTTCTTCGATAGCATCAATAAAATGGCACTATTGGAAAAGATGGTAGAATAATCGGCTTCTTGCACAAGCCCGTCAAAGAGGGCATTCGATAGCATCCTCTTCTGGGCATCTAGATCGATTCCTAAGACCCTCTTATGCGCTACGTCCTACTCCTACTGCTGATAGATGCGTCGACTCGCTTGACTGCTTTCCTGTCTCAACAATAAGATAAGAAGGGAAATCAGTCCTGCCTAATTTCTTATCCTCCGTATAGTCAAGGGCGTATTTTCTGTATTCTCTCCCCCTTCTCTGTGCGCACCGGTAATTCCTTCACAGTTCAAACTCCCTTCGACTGCTAACTCTTAGCAATATCCTTTCTTATATACTTGCAGTTCAGTTCCAAGCCTTACCTTAGGGCAATGATAAGATAAAGAACCGCTCCGCACCTTCCCTATGTGCAATGCAAGAAGTTCCTTAACAACTCACTAGCATCCTCCTCTGGGCATCTATCTAATAGATGTGTCAAAGAGCGTATTCGTCGCAAACAAAACAACCTATTCAACTAGTTGCATTCTGTAAGAACAAGAGCGTATTCTCTGCATCTTCGATTTCCTGGTATTCAAAGGGGCTACGCGGCCAGAAAGAAAGAAAGAAATCCTGCAACCCGAGGATATTGTTAAAGCATAGTTTCACCCTGAGCAATGAAGATAGGGAACTTGCCCAAACCAATAGCATGATTACAAAAGCATACGCTTTGTTCTTACGAAGACTAACCGGGAAGGATGGTTTGCAAGGAGGTCTACTGGCAGAGCAGAACCTCAGGCCCTACTACCAAAGGACAATATCCGCCGAGCCTTGATACAATCAAACGAGGATTCATACAGCATTCCTACGAAAGAAAAGAGACTATGAAATCCGGGATTCCGAGTTAAGGACGAGCGAAGGAAGACATATATACCCCTTAACGGAATGCAAGCCATAGCCTCTCCAGACAATCACTTACCTTACCGAAGCTACAAACGAACAAGAGGAGGCCAAATACGAAGGTGCAATGGCTACAACGGGGAAGGATCCTCCCAGCAAACACTGTTCCCTCCAAAGGCTTTCTCAGCCGACGATGGAAGCAAAAGATGACTCGACCAAAGCCGTTCCCAAAGTTATTAGGGAGAAGTTCCCTTAACTGAATGAAAGTCACAGCTCAGTCGAACTTCCTAATCCAATCCACATGAACCTTAACAACTTAACCACTAATGATTGAAAAATTGCTAAACCAAGACTCCTTAGCGAACAAGAATTTCCTTATTTGATGCAAGATTCTATACACGTACCAGTTACGCGAACCAGCTCCATCATCCACATCTCATATGCCATTGGCGGGGGTCCCATTCGTCATGTGCCCTTTTACGGGATCCCATTCCCAGTAAGTAGACTTGAACCCATACCCTTGATTCCCGCCTTGAGCCTCAGCCCGAAGGACCAAAGGTTGCTGTTTGGTCTGGATAAGCAGGCAGGGACAGGCTCCTCGAGCAGATACCATTACAATGGAGAAGCTCATCTTCCCATTACCGGCGGAGAACTCAAGGGCTCCAAACTCCTTAGGTCTTGTTTTGTAAGCTTGAAGCTTTGAAACCTGTCGAGATTAACCTCCACTAACCTAAGCTTACCAGATCAAGTAGATCACTACCGAAACCCGTACCGTACACGCTGCTTTCTCGGCTTCGCCTCTTTCTGACAACGCCGACCCTCCCCGTACGCTTTGAGGGACTGAGCCTTCGGATCCCACCTTATTGGTCTTCTTTCCGCTGTCGCTGAGAAATGCCCTCCTTTTGGCTTCGCCTTGTGGTCAGAACCGAGACAGATGGTTTTGGTACAGAATAGAAATGTCACCAAAACCGCCTTATCAGTGGATCTCTCTCCGTCCTATCGTACCTCTAGCAAACAACAAAGATGAACTTCGAGCTGCTGAACCGGGCATTGAACAACGGTATATTGTTTTTCTGCTTGTTTTGGAAGCTTGAAACGACAGACAAGTGGTGACTATGAGACGGCTTGCTACTGAGCTTCTTGTGTTCCATCTTTCTTTATTGTGGGGTCCGCGCAACAAGAGCGCTTCCTCTTTTTCTTTGCCACCATGAGACGTCGCCTTCACTGGTTCTTGGGGGTTGGAATAGTAGGCGAGCTTCCCCGCCTTGTTCTCTGCGGTCATTCTCGCTGTCCTTGCTGGGACAGCCATTAAAGGGTTCGTAGATTGCTATCGGCTATGATGAAGTGCTTTTCTTAATGAGGAGTGAATTTCAAAGAAGGAGATTTTGAAAAAGGGCAGATCAGAAAGACCGCAAATGTGGACCAAGTCAGTACATTGCAGTCAGCAACTCCGAATCAGAAAGGAGTCAACGCCAGAGGGCAGGCACAGCCGGTCGTGCAGCCTGTTATGCAGCCTGTTCAGCCAGCGATTCAACCGCTTGTATTACCAGAAACCGGCAGTTCAACAGAATACTTCAGCCAACATTGTCAGGCATCAGCAGGTTCATCCGTCCAGTTTGATCACCAAGCATTATGTAAACAGACCAGAGAATGGAAATTCTTCGGTCCAGGAACCGCTTATTGTGAGAAAGGCTCAAAGCATTACTACAGTGGAAGTACAAAGGCCGATAGAAGCACCCACATGTCAAGTACAGTCGATGGTTGAAGACAGGAACCTCCAGAAGCAGACGGCAGCATGCGTGTATGATGACATCTTCGACGAAGACTCCTTTTATTTTTAGATAAAGCAATACATTGTTCCACTTGAGAAGATGAAGGCCAGAAATGCACCATCAACCACAGTACAATCTCCACCGCCATCAGCATTGCCATTTCCGCATAATTTGGTGAATCCGGCCTCCAAGATCATAAAGTCTCCGCCACCATCCGAAGTTCCACAGCCACGGGTTATCATTCCGCCATCCAGCGTGTCGACGAAAGAAGCTTGAATTTCAATGCAAATTATAGCAAAGTTAGAGACCCTCATTGTACTGGTGGTACTATCCAAGTAGAGAGGATTCCCAATGTTGCTTCCTAGGTATTCCATTCCTTCCGGTGTCCACAGAACCAGAGGAACATTATCAAACTTAACCCATATTGGGATACTAGCAAAGCTGCTTTTGGAGAGATGCTCTCCCGGTTGGTTGGCATTTCTTAAGAATCAAAAGCTTCCCAGCTATATGGTATGGTCCTACGCCTAGGACAGCATTGCAATTTTCTTCACTCCTCAATTTAAAAACATAGAAGCCATTATCAAGGAGCATGACATCTTCAAGAGCTTGCTCCCAAGTCTTAGAAGCCCATTCTTTCACAAGATTCAAAGGGAGTGCTCGGTCAAGGAAATACCCTACCACAACATTTTTCCATCTCTTATAGCCTATTTCTGTAATCCCATTAGGTATGTTAGCTGGGCTCGGGCATTGATCGATAGTACACCTTTCTATTCCTATTCATTTTCTTTATTCCAATTTGGCTGGTTCACCCGCATTGGAAGTCTCGGATGAAGCTCAGATATTTCACCAGAACATGAAGTGCTTAGAAAACACATTTCATAGGGTTGCCGGACCCTAGAAAGAGTGAGAAAATCAGTTGACTGGCTCACGTAGTACTAGATAGATACTTGACTTCCTTCAGAGAAATACATTCCCTAGAAAATGACTGACTCTCATGGTTCGCTACTGACTTCCTTCAGTGAGGACTTACCGATCACTCCATTGGAACTTCGACTGATTCTGCCACAGAACTAATCCCGTGCCAAGTGGCTCAATAGACTCTCTCTTTACCTTCCCCATCTGACCCACTCCTCCTTCTGCGGAATCCCCTTTATAACTAGACTCGTGCAATTTCTAATCAGTGGCTTCCTTCCTTGAGATATCGCCCATCGCCTGAGATGGAGCCTAGCTTTCTGACTGGGCAAGCAGAATGTTGTCCCCAATTCTCCTTCCCTCAACAAATGCCGTTTGCTGCTTACATCCGCGGTGGGGCAGGACTGGCTTGATCCTATTGGCAATGATCTTGGAAACGTGTTCAGTTCTTTATATCACCCCTCGTCCTTTTTGCTTGCTTTATGGTGCCTACTAGTCGATCAGTCCAATCTTATCTGCGTTCATCCCCCGCTGCTTGTTCTGCTTAAGATTTTTAGGTTCTCTATCTCATATAAAAAATGGTACCAAGAATTCTTATCCATAGCGTTCTGTCAGATAAAATATGTTATACCAAGTTTGACTTCTTTTATAACATATTTTATCTGACAGAACGCCATTTCTAAGATAAGAGATAGGGTACTCCTTCCAAGCTTCAGAAATCGATTCTGCCTCTATTTCCGAGCGAGCCAAATGCAAAGAACCCAAGTGAGTAGATCTGGTTACCTTTTCTAATACGTAATACGAGGAGGCAATGAATATGGAATGGTTGTATACCGAGGCAATGCTATTCTTCTTTTCAGACAAAAGCCTATTCTTTATGGTGTGCCAGTTGTTGATCATAATCCCTAAAGAGGTGACGGGGGCGGAAAGTCAATCAGATAAGATAAGAAGATAAGGGACAAGAGATAGCGATTCCGTGGTTCGGCGGGTAGAGGAGATCATTTCTACTTTCGATATACTTCACCGCGTCCCACCTAGTTGGACCGGAATGGACTTGTTCCCCCGGAGAAGACGGAGAGGCCTAACAAAGGGCCTGATCAACCAAAGACTGACGGAAGAGGTTTTTATTCCTAACAGGCTAATTGAACAGGCGCCGAAAGCAACTGTACCGACGCGGTTCAGAAGCTACAGCCACTTAATTGACAGATGAAGGTCAGAAGCTTCCCCTATCAATCAGGGGAGGGACTAGATTGTTAAGTTTAAGAAATCCCTGACCTACTTGACTTGTTCTACCTGACGCCATTGTCCGATCTGGATTTGAAGGCAGGTGGGCTTGAAGTCAAAGAAAGAAAGCAACTGGAGTTGAAAGAATGGGGCCTTGATTATCTATTCTATCCCGCAAGGCCGAGATTAGTGATTCTCGTCGCTAAGCGAAGACTCTAACAGAACAGAGTAGCGTACCAAACCAAAGGGCAGTCCCGTCGGATCAAAGGAAGGTCAGACTAGCAACGGACGAAGCGGGTGAAGAGCTTAGGTATAGAAAGGGACAAAGAGCTTAGCCGCCAAGCGAAGGGGCAAAGAGGCTAGGAGCCGAATGGCCACTTGACTATCTACTACTAGAATAGAATAATGAGTGTGATAGCGCCAGAAGAGAAGCTATCAGCAACTGTCACACCAGAATGAGCTGATCGGGTAAGCACGGAGAAAGCTTGCGGAGAAGCCTTCACACCCCAAACAGTTGAGGGAAGAGAGGCGAAGCCAAGGGGCACGAAAGCAAGTGTCAAGTGTAGGTCTCCCATTCTTCCCCTGAAACCGGCATGGCTACAGTCAGACAGTCTAGATAGAAGATAAGGGTCGAAAGAAGAAAGTCTAGACTTTTCTCTTTTTCATAGTGAGAGCTGTTTGGTTATTAGTCACTTTTCTCGCTCCTCAAGAAAGACGGCTAGAAACTTCCTATTAGGAATGGCTTCCTTTCAGGTTGTGTTGTTACAGACCAGACTGTTCTAACAGGGCAGGGGAGACGGAGAAGTAATCTCATACAGTACAGCTATGATCGGGCAATAGCGCAGATAAGATCAGACTGAATGTGTGAAGGATATGGTTCTGGTTCTCTTCTGTCCCGTTCCTTCAATCAAAGAAGATGACATGCCCAGGGCTAGTGCCAGCGCATAGTCAGAGTCTTCCCTGCGTGCCTAACATCCACTTCTTCTAGTCGAGTGCCTTGCGGCGCCTTTAACCATGAGAGAAGGCGATACCGAAGAGAATAACTCAATGTCACTGGCTACTCCATCAACTCAATTTCGTTGCGTAAGTGAGGATGCCAGTCATCATAGTCTGAACTTGAAATCTTTCGTAGGCTCATCTCGTCGATTGGCATTCCGATCCTGGTCATTCATAGTTCATAGATAGTCGGCACTTTTAGTCATAGGCTAGCGCCCATTCCTGATAGCCGCAGCTCTGCCCCTTCCCTATTCCATTAAAGAATGAATGGGAATTGATCTGACAACGGCTGGGCAAAATCCATCTCTTTCCATCTCTATTTTCGCTAAACTTGCTTGCTTTCATGAAGCCGACCTTAACAGACATCTCTTCCATTTTCGTAGATGGTCCGGTGAATCAATTAAATTAGATGCCGCTTACCTAGATGCGGTGCTTGTCCCTCGAAGCGAAGGTAAAGACCAAGACATTGGTGATTCTTAATCTGACCGCACTTCCCTCAGGTCGAACGGCTATCGATCCTGGCCCGATGAGAAAAGGGTTGAACTCATGCTTGCCTTAACCTCTTAGCGAAGGAAATCGGTGTGCTGATTGGCTCGGGTCATTTAGGTGTGCATGTCTTTTGTAATTCTCTAGATGGGATCCTTGACCTGCTTCAGCAGGATGTTGTTGGGGTTGCCATGCCCCGGTTTGTTCGCCTGTAGTTGTTGTTTCTTTTTGGCTTTTTAGCCCCTCTCCTTGGGAGCCAGTCTCCGTAAGTGGCATTCCTAGTAGCAGTAGAAGTACCTCTTAGGAAAGCGCTTGTTGTCACCGGGAGAGAAAATAGAATATCCGGATGTGAAAACGGCCTGAAAAGGTCTAATTTCAATTACTTTGACCATTGGTCGGTTCGGCCTAAGGAGTGTGCTGGCACTATCAGTAGTCAAGACGAAGAAGTCGGGCTAAGGACTCTTTACCCTCGATTCTTAGCATCTCAAGGAGACGATCCTCTGGAGAAGAACATCTGAAACTCTATCTCTTGAAATGAATACCCCTTCCTTGGCTTATGCCATTTACCTGAACAAGCAAAGAAAGACTTCAAAGAAGGTAGGAACTTACTCCTCTTCTCCTTCGATACGTGCCTGCTACTGCAGCAGCTAGAGAGGTACGGATTCGGACATGGGAGCATTAGGAAGATTCTTTCTAGCTTATGTGATTCACTCCTTAAATTAAATAAGGTAGTTGGCTTACTTGCTTTTGAGAGGACAGGTTGTTTACGAAGAGAAGACAGACGCAAGACTCATCCCGATGGATGCGAGACAGCAGAGGATGTGGGAGCTTTCTTTCCCAGAATAGAAGAAAAAGAGATCAGCAACTTTGACTTAGCCCAAGCAATGCCCTTGGGATTACTATTAAAAGGTAGGTTCCCAAGTAACCCCTTAGCTATCCCCAGGTGGTGGACCAAGCAGAGCTTTGGCCCTCGCTAGCGTTATTCCTCCGATTCGGTTTGGGGCTCAGAGTAATGTATTTATTCACTATCAGATAATAGTTGTAGTCCTTTAATTTAAAGAAAGAATCCTGGAAAGAAGCTCTTTTTCTATAGGGGAAATTCTCTCTAAGTCGAATCGGTGGAATGCCCTGCTTCCGGCTAAGTATACAGAGTTGGGTTCGGGCGGGCTTCTTTCTTTCCCGGAACCGCCGTCCATACATTGCCCATATACGATGGACCAGCAGTTCTTAGACTTCATAGACGGAGAGCCTTTGCTTTGTTATATATCCAAGAGGGTCCGGCCATTCCACACGCTGCCTAGCAGAGGCATGGTTTTTCTTTTAGTTAGTTAAAAGAGAAAAAGGGATGATGGGTGCTTTTTTATAAATAAATAGAATAGAAGAGATGAAGTCCGTCATTTAGAGAGAAGAGATGGCTTTGGAGGAGAAAGGAGCGGGTCTCAGATCTTTTGCTCCGCCTTACAGCCTTAGTTTGCACCGTTTTTCTTCCTCACATGGACTAATAACAGGTTCCGAATTAGTTGTCCGAAATAGATCTGGTGCTCTCTCTTCCCCTCTAGTAGTGCTATTCTCGAATGAATGTAAGAGCTTTTCCAACCTCTTTCCCTTCGATACGTGCCTCCCGATCGGAAAGGAAGGAAGTGCCACATCTGTGTCAATTGGATGCTTCCTGTACTGCTGCTATTGCCCAAGGATTCTAAACCTTCGATGAGGTGAAGGCACGTATTCGGATCTCACCTTTCATTGATAGTTACCCGTCTCCATCCAGAGAGCTAGCTGTTAGTCTTTCTCGACCCGCTATCTTACTTGAATGAAAGAAAGAGAAGAATCATTATATTTTAATGTACAAAGGCCATTACTCGATGGTATCCGCTCATGGATGGTAGTTGACTGATTGGAGTCAGTTTCAGTCTTTCTAGTAGTTGGAGTTTGTGGAACAAGTTGTAGAGATCCCATCGTTTCTATGTGGAGAATCCACACCAGTAAGAAATAGCTTTAGTTGTTGGTGGAAGTGACCTAGATATTTTTATAGGTCCTTGCCCCTTTCTTTTTCTTCCGCTAGGTAAGTTGGGAAGTCCTTAATAAGGCAGGGGAAGTCGAGTCCCTTATCTTCGACAAGCCTCGATCTGCGCTTTCACTTTCGCTTTAAAGAAAGAATCGCTGAAGACAGATTCTTTTTATCGGTTGAGTAAGGGCGAATTGCTCCTCTTCTTTATTCTGTAATACCGATAGTGATACGACCAACCTCAAGCGGAAGTAGTTCGGAGCGTCTCTTTCTGTGCTGTTATGATTCCATGATCTTCTCTGAGGTAGACCTGCTTATCTACTCTAACAGTTCGCCTTCAGCTCACCTTGGATACTCCAACCCTTGGTCAAACACTTGAAGATAGTCCTATCAACACGAGCTATTGTCCTTTGATGCTGGATACGCTGGTGTAGATTTCTTTTCTGTAATTGGATTAGAATAATATAAGTAGTGCTAAAGTCGATGCGCTAAATGAGAGTTCGAGGTGGGATGAGTAAATTAGCTCGAATTGATTAGTGCATCTGCTTCTATTTTCGTAGTGAATCATAGCGACTCGTCCCGTGTCAATAAGGTCTGAGGAAGGCTATGAGCCAGGATTAAAGCGCCTTTACCACTGCTCATGGTCCGAGGGACGAGGGAAGTGGAATGGCTTAGTACGCGCCTGCTTTTGAGAGCCTTTCTGCCCTGAGGAGGCCTCATTTCTGGGGCATCCAGAAAAGCCATCCCATTCAAGCCTATCGGGTTCCTTTATTTGAGACTCTTTCTCCTATGGGGATGATGTGCGCATGTTGGCTACTCCGCTTGAGTAGTGCGTTCACTACCAAAACTGATTAAAGATTAAGGATTTTGTACTTACAAAGGTAAAGGTTCACGTCTTCGTAACTAATCAAAGCATTGGAATGAAACCGTGGGCTTACAGGTATAGATAGCTTGGTTTTGGAATAGATAACACCTTCCTAAAGAGTCGGTCGGGGTGGGCTAAGCTAATCAGCAGGCTTATTCAGACATGCTTATGGGCAGTGGGCAGATAGCAGATATTGATTCAAAACTCTTCCTTAGTGGCTTAGCCGACCTACCTTCGTTGAGGAGCTACAGACTTTAATAAACTGCCATAGCTTGCCGCTACGCCCCTGACGTTCTAACAGCTATCTAGTTCTACCAGCTAGAAGCCGGAGATGGTCTCAGTCAGCTAATCGGAAGGCTTATCCGCACATGATAGCGGCATTCTGACCTAAAGGTAAAGGGCGGGCCTTACTTCAGTAAATTAAAACGTTCGATAGAAGCCCCCCACGGAGCGCTAAGAAGCAAGGGATATTCACTCAGCAGAAAGGGCTGCTACGTTAAGAACCTCGCCTTATCTAAGTGTGCTAGGGCCATTAGCCCACTCACTCCCCTTTTCTTTTTATGTGCAGCCTCTCTCTTATTATACGATGCATCTGATTCACTGTCAAGGACCGTCTATTCACCAAAAGAAAGAGCTTAAACGGCTCAAAGACTAGGAGCGGATACGATCACAGTAAAGTAAGAGGGTTTCTTCCCCTTCATGTGCAGCTCCTTCTCTAAGACATTTGGCATCTGTCTTATCTGTCACCTCTTTTACCCTTTGAACAGCAACCCGAAACAGGCATACAAGCAGGTCAGCTGGTCACCTCACTTCTTTGTCTGCTCTGGTCAGGAACACAATCAAAGGAAGGGGCAAAAAGCTTTCCTACGGTCACTGTCTTTGAGTATGTATAGAATAGGAAAGCAGGCAATCGGGCTTGACTTTTTAGCCAGTTTATACAGTCCGACATCGTGAATTCACATAGAGTAACCTACTTCTCTTCCGTAGAAGACCAAAGACACCATTCTTTCTCCTTGTCCTTGAGTCGATTCATTCCGCGTTGGATGAGTCTAATTCGATGTCGAAATCGAATATATAAATTAAAAAGAAATTAGAATACGCAAATTCCTAAACGAAAGAGAAAAAATAGTTTACGAGCAAGCCAAATCCCTGTTAATGAGTCACCATTACTAATAAGTCAAGAATAATCCAAACCTTCCTTTCCTCTTCTTTTTCTACCCTTTCTTGATCTAGCTTTCTGACTAACTGAATAGACAAGAGACCTGGATCCCAATCCTTAGCGGTTCCTCTAGGTGAAATATTCCTATCCATCTCATGATCATCACTATGAAGAAGGAGCTCTCCCATAGCATAGGGTCTCTTTCGAGAACCTCTGTTCTAGTGAAAGCAAAGCCCATTTCCTCCATGGCTTATATAGAAAAGTATCTAAGCCTATTATATTAAAGGAGTCCTAATTAGACTCCTCTCTTCAAAAGCCAGAAGGAATCTCAAGGAATAAGCCCTCCGTAGGGCTTACCAATGTAACTGGCTTAGATGGCATTTTAACAGTTCAATGCTTCCCGCTTTAATAAGATATTAAAAATACCTTAGTCTTAGTAATCACTTTACAAAGGCCAAGAAAAGAAATCTCTCCCAGGTAAAGAGAACTCCTAAAAGGCTTACCGGTCAAACCCCCAAAAAGGGAGCTCGCATGCCCCTAGCTGCCCGGAAAGGAAAAAAAAGACTCAATAGCAATTCGCTCAAAGGTAGAGTGACTCCATTCAAGGGACCGAAAGCAATAGAACGATTTTCTTACTTATCTCTTATCTTAGGGCAGCAGCAATCTTTAGATAGCTCTATAGGTATATCCTACTTGGGAGAGCTCTTTGAATACACCACCACGACGAAGGCCGGTGAGAGTGGGACTCTTATTGACACTGGGAATACTGCTACGAAAGCTGCTTCAAGAGAAGTAGGAGAATATCTAGAGATTGCTGGAAAGAGACTTCTAGCCAGGTTTGCTCACATTCCCGGAGCTCCTTCGTACGGCTTAAGGGATAGAAGAAGAGGTGTTTGCAAGAAAAGGTTTGACATTCTCATCCCCTGTTCACGAATCAGGAAAGCGTGCCTGGAACTGAGTACGGCTAACCGCTTCTTGCTAACAAAGTTGTCCAATTCAATGAATGTGTTTGCGTCCTCTCTTCTTAGTCTACGATTATCCCTGCTCTTCCTCAGATGTGGATATCTTTACCTGGTCGAAAGTAGAAATGTGTGATTGGCTTCGTCCCGGCCTTCAATAAATAGCAGTTGATTCGTGAATACCGTATTCCATAGTTGCCAAAGAGGCCTTTTCTTCCTCACAGCGCATTCTCTGCTCTAGCACACCGGAAACTCTCACAGTAAGAGTGGATAGGCTTACACCGGTGGCAGAGATCGAACTAAAGGCAAAAGTTGGAACCGGCTAACTAGATCCAATGAAGATAGTTTCTGTTGTTGACTTCCACCCTAGGGAAAGGCCTTAGAGTTAGCCTGCTCCTCTTGATTCATAAGCAGTCCACCATCTCCTTACTTCCGAAGACGACGGGTTCTTTCCTTCGCCTCTTCTCTAAGCATCCAGGGCACAGTCTCAAGGCTTTGAAGGAAAGGTTCACTTCGGCTTAGATTCCGATTCCGGGTCTTTCTTTTAAACCTCTTCCATGCCACCCTCTTGAAAAGCAGTTGTCCAAGTCAACGAAGAGGAAAGACGCTTTATATACCGACCTTACTAGTGCCTTTTTTCACCCTCCCCTCCCTGGCATCTTTGACAGATGTCCATACTCTCTCAAATCATGAACATGGACCCTATAGTTAAGTTATGGCGTACTTTGCTTTGCTTTGCTGACCGTTCAAAGGACCATTGGAAATCCGATATCGAGATGTCTTTAAGCTGGGTGCTGTGAAATCGAATTGATGTGGCACTTTTTTTAATGGGTTGGGGTTCAGTGTCTCTCTCTATATAAAGGAGAATGTTCAAAGCGGGGTAGAGGAAAATCATCAGGCTCATGACCTGAAGACTTCATCATGTCCCCGCCTACTCACTGGATAGGATATGGTCTGTGTGCCGCGAGTGCTCCGTCTTTCTTTACTTAAAAAAGGAATTGATAGTCTTCAGGCTCAAGGCGATAGGCCAGTGACTATCTAGCCCCGGAGTCTTTCTCTCCGTCAAAGGAACTCTTTCTTGAACAAGCACGGCGCTATCAGGACAAAATCCTAGCAGAAGCAGAAAAAGAGGAGTGATTGTGGTCTTCGATTCGAATTCGATTTCGGTCTTAGTCTCAGTGTGGCTGATCATGCTCGGCAGACCAGCGTCCCATAATTCATGGTGATGGTGGGCGAAGATCTATAGTACTTTCCTTACTACCATGGTAGCATGAGCGTTCGCCTTTAGTAAGGAATAGCATTAGATCAAGGTAGCGCTATCTTATAGCATAAGATAACCAACCATTGTTTACCTTACCATTTAATACGTTTTTCCCAAAATTCCTTAGACTGAGATAGCATGGTGAGCCCTTATAACTAAAGATCTATAGCTGAGTATAGTTGAGCCCTTGGAAGCTTTATAGCATAGCCTTTTATAGAGGAGCTGCTCGCCTGGTCGCCGAAAGCCCTCGTCGGTAGCCATGGTTAAGCAAAGGCTTCTATGGCTCTAAGGTAGTAGACTTGGCCGCGCATGAGATGTTAGCCTTTAGACCTTCCCCATGGACCGGGGCTAAGGGCCTAATTATGTTCCGCGTCGTCTTAGTCTTATCGCCTGACTATTTTATTAGTATAGAAAGAACGGGAGCCGGGCTTCTTCTAAGGCGAACAGCCCTATAAATTACGTAATGTTATTAATTTTCGTATTCATGTTTTTTTCTGCATAAAAGCAGCGTCTATTGGGTCTTTGTGGTGGTTGATAGATTCTCTTAGAACCAGGGCTCCCGTTTTTCGTATTATTCTTTCTGAAAGGAAGTAGTGAGAAACCACGGAGTTCCGGTTAGCATAACGTCCGATCGAGACAATAAATTCATGAGTCATTTCTGGAGGACGTTATGGAGGAGGGAACCGGCTTGCGCTTCAGTAACGCCACCCACAAAGGGATGGTTAGATCGAGATGGTTGGTGATTTGTTGAGGAGCCTGGTAAACGGCAAGCCGAGACGCTGGGAGGTGGCAACAGCTGAGTTTGCTTATCCAAACTCGGTGAATAGAAGCACTGAGAGATCGCCTGGAAGACCAGAGGAATGAAAGAGTTGGCTCCGCCCGGAATAAGATAAGAGGAAAACTGCTTGGATATCAATGACTTTGCTAGGGTCGACTGCACGCAGAGGTGCGTGAGGGGAAGCAAAGCAAGGATAGAAATGTAAAGCCACGCTGGAGAGCGCAGGAGTTTGAGGTTGGTGATGAAGTGTGGTCCTGAGAAAGGAAGACAGGCAGAGAGACGCGGTCAATTGCGGCAGCGAAGGATTTTGCCATTTGTATCAAGCTCAAACTTCCTTCTTGCATGCGTGCCCCCCCGGAAGCTAGAATAAGAGGTCAAAATGGATTGTTAGCGTACTCAATCAAACGGGTGATTTTCTCCCCGACTACGGATCCCACACTACCCGCTATAAAGTCAGCATCCATAACCCCAAATGCTACAGGAATACCTTTATTTGGCCATTTGCGATCGAAACAACCTATGAAAGTTATTGCCTACATAACCTACTCTTCATACCAAGAGAGCCAGGTATCAGATCACTGTAGTTCGAAGACCCCTTTTGTTAAACCAGTTCCTGTACTCTTTTTGAATGAATTCCAGCTAGTAAAGTAATCTGGTAGAAAGGACCCACTCGCCCGCTCTCCCCTCGCCTAGAAGCTTCCAAACCCCAGGCATTGGCCATTAAAAAAGGACCAGCGCCGTTTATTTCACGGTAAAGGCAGGCCACACAAGCGACGTAGGTCTTCATTAGTGAAATGCTTATAGAATTTCCTATAAATGGAGGACTGGCGTTGGTGTTGAGTTAACTCTTGCAGAAAGGAATTCAGCTTCCTCTCTATGTGCTTGCGCTGAACAGCATCCCCGGGATTATCTACGGAGGCAACCTTCGCTTGAATGAAGGCGTCGGCTTCCTGCCTTATATTTTCATATGGCGAGACTTCCATTATTCTCGCGATATTCGGTTCCTGAATCATTAGATTGAAAAGTTTCTAATAGGCCCTTATTTTCCAAGACCCTCAATTCGATCTCTGTCCCATATTTGAAAAAAATGGTCAACGTTGACCGCTTGATCAAAATGCTCGCGCACAAGCCGTTCGTAATCACCGGGGTGAAGCTGAGGAGGTACGTTGAAGTACTGTTGGCCCTCGAGAAGGCGAATACGATGATAGATGGTAGCTTCGTTTTCCGCACCTGCTCTAAAGGTATGAATGGACTCAGAAGTGGATTCTGATTCGAGAGCAGGAAGGCTCAATTGCCTAGATTCCTCCCCACTTTCAGAAGATACATTCCAGATAAAAGTGGATACGGCTGTTGTCAGACCGGCGACAATCCAGTCCAAGATGAAGAAGCGAAAGAGGGA
>Ga0325410_1000016_pt1:22500-117500 | contig 155883 bp, 91 predicted proteins | sample PopdelMetagenome_16_FD_206182 | JGI IMG/M metagenome (GOLD analysis project Ga0325410, IMG submission 206182) | Populus deltoides microbial communities from Bellville, Georgia, United States - Xylem-PdIQD-R3 | ecosystem: Host-associated > Plants > Phyllosphere > Stem >... | reverse complement strand
AAAGTGCCTTCGATTGGAACTTCGATTTGCATGTGTTAAGCATATAGCTAGCGTTCCTTCCAACTATCACAAGCAGGTGAGTGAATCCCCTTTCCTGGTGCTGCCCTTGCTCTCATTGCAGCAGAGCCATTTATATCTGCCACTTGATCAGTAGAGGCAACACGCTTGATGTTAAGATGAATGGCCTTATTATCTGCACCTTTCATTCTTTTTTTTGTGTTAAGGCCCTGTTATTACTACTTGAGTAAGGGAGGAAGATAGTCCTTTTAAGAGGGAAGTTTTGATGCAACACGTTCATGCAGGAACGATTAATTCATCTTTCTTGTTATCGTGTAAAGGGTGCTATTCACTGGCAGTCCGATGACGCGCTAGGAGCAGCCTGCAGCTGCCTTTTTCTTTATAAAGTCTAGTTGTTATATGCTTAACACATTCAAATATCTTTCCTTTTAGGAAGGTTAGTTTCTGGAATGTAATATCTGCTACTTTATCCTTGTTGACTGGAAGGTTAGAGCAAGCTAGGCCATATAAGAATAGATTCTATCGATCAGTTCTTGTTGCTTTCCTCTTGCTAGGCTAAGAGCTGAGTAGATCCTAGTGTGAGGACTTACCTTGAACTTCCTTACCTCACTGTAAGTTCTTCCTCTTCAAGGTTAGAGCAATCTAGGACAGAAAAGAACTAATGAGATCTCTCAAGGTCTTTGCCTGAAGGTTAGAACAAGCTAGGCTAGATAAGAATTAGATGTGAGCTCTCTTCTTTCCTTTTGTAGTTGCATGTAGCTCCTTTCTCTTGTTTGTTTTCGATGTTCAAAAGAGTCTGATTTCACAGACTCAAATGAGGAACCAATACTATGAGTAGATGTGGTTTGAGATCGATTGTTAAGGCCTTGACCCCACGTCGCAAAGCAAAGTGGAAATCTATCCCTGGTACGAGCATGGAACACTGGGTTAGCAGCAAGGTAAGTGGCACTCATATTGTAACAGTTAAGTAGTTGGGGATCCTTGATGTGAATATCAAGATCACGAAATCCGTAATGGAGCCATATCAGTTCAGTAGCTGTGCTAGCGAGGTCCCGGTATTCAGCTTCGGTACTAGAGCGTGAGAATTCTTCGTGCACTATGATAGGAGCCCAGGATCCAGTTGTGAAGCGACGATCATCTGGGTTTCCAGCCCAATTAGCATCAGAAAAGGAAATGGGAGGGATGGTTAACCCATGAGTGTGCCTTTGAGAAAGCGAAGAATCCGCTTGACAGCGATGAGTCGTTCTTCGTGGGAGATGAATATGTTGAAAGACCTAATTCACATCAAATGTAGGGTCGGGTGAGTGTCAAGTATTGGAGACCACCATCCTGTAGGATCGAAGATCCCCATCCAGTTGAAAACCAGCTGAAATTGGGGTAGAGCAGGGCTTGCATACCGTCATGTTAGCCTTGGAAAGAAGGTCAAGTTTGAGAGAGAAAGAATCGTGGGGGTCAATATTCAGGATGGTTAGAAAGCCAGTCCATAAGACCAAGATCTGCTCCACCTTTCAACACTACAAATTCATTCCATTCACAAAGCAAAGACTACTGGAAGGGCTCAAGCTAAAGTTCAGGGCATGTCCCTGAGATGAGTGCCTGACTTCCTTCCTGAAAGGCCTAGATGAAAGCTAAAAAAAGTTTGATTTTCATTTTAAAGTGGCCAGGTAGAAAGAAGTGAAGTTTCTATTGATAATTGATATTGAATCACGTCAGATCCTTGTTTAAAAAAGAATATCAGATGTCCAGGAAATGAAAAGAAAGGGATAGAGGAAGATTCAATACCAGCTGATTCCCTTATAGATTAACCTCCTTCAACCTCCGAAGCGGATAAGATCCCAAGAGCTTCATCTATACCAGCAGATGAAAGAGGAGCTTCTACGTGAACATTTCTAACAGCCTCCTCCAACAGTCTAGTCACTAGCACTGGTTCTTCCAGCAACAGCTCTTACTGTAACAGAACTAGGACCGTCAACTCCAACTGTAGCAGCGGGAATCCCCTCCCCACCCTAGCCGGAATGGAGGAAGAACTTTCACTGGAGACATCAGATGTTGCAGATGGTTGGGTTGGTCCGACCAAGAAAGCCATGGGAGCAAGGGGCTCGAAAGCTTCACTTTACTTAACCTTTTTAATAAAGGGGCAAGCAACCAAATACCACTTTACAAGACTTAGTTATAATAAGGAAAACCCCGTATGTATATATTAGTAAGGCCTTTTCCCTTACCCGTGTTGTTGTTCTTCTTGTTCCCTAACTTTCTGGTTTAAATAAGGACCTCGTCATGTTCATCCTTGGCTTATTTCCTGTAATTTCTCTCTCTTCTTTCTTAGCTTTGCTCTAGGTCCCTCAATTTTTTTTTTCGACCTTTAGCCATCTCCAATCGATCCTCGAAAGAAAGAAGCTTTTGAGTCAGGGCAATGGGGGAAAGCCACAACCTCCCTGGACAAAGGCAGAGACCATTGCCCTACTTTCTGACCTAGAAGCGACTCCATTGGCTTTTCGAAAAGCAGTAAACTATGAGATGTCGTCTCGTCTCTTGAAAAGAATCGAAACTGAAGAATCGGCACAATCATCTCCCCAACCGATACAGAAGCAGCTTTCTGTTTATAAGCTTAAAGTACAACTGTACGAATGTAAAGAGCGGATGTAGCAGCTTTTTTTTGAAAGGTAGCTGTAGCTTCTGGCGCAGGAACTTTAGTTAGACTGAACCGCGCAACTTCCTTCTGCTTCCTTTTCTATATTATCTTGTCTGTCTTAGAGAGCAAGCGTATCTCTTCCGGCAATAGCACCTCTTCTTTTTAGCTTGACTAGCCAGCAGGAGCAGAAATCGCAATCGTCGTAATCCGAATAACGGAATCAGAGTAGCTGCGTATTGGCTTTGTAATTCTTCTTATGGCTTATTAAGTCTTTCCGAGAGCAGCAAGCCACACCACCCACCAACCCTCAGCCAAAAAGCCGTGCCGTCTCTTGCTTGGAGAGGAAGCGTCCACTTGACTGGCTTTCCTGCTTTCCTAACTGTAACGAGATCTGATTCTTTATAATAGTTACCACCTCTTCTTCGCAAAAAACCAACCATTCGTTCAGAGTCGACAACTGCAGATAGGCCTCTCCCCAATGCAATTATATCTCCTGCGAATCCTGCTTCCGGCCTCATTCTTCTATTTCTTTATATAAGATATAAGACGCAGTCCTCTCTCCTTGCTGCCAGCGTGCGAGCCTACGGCCTTGGTCTTCCCGAAATCGTGAAAAGAACGCAAGATAAGGTGCATTTTTTCATTTCAGCCCAGGACCTCCAAGCTTGTACGGCCGGATGTCGGTCCCACGTAGTTGGCGCAGGCCCCAATGACTTACCCGACGTTTTTTCGAAGACGTGTAAAATCTGGCTCCGTCCCGCAACATTCGATGGCGTACTGCACCAAGTAGAGAATTTTAAATTCTTCTTCCTTTCTTTCACTTTCGAGTGATTCATCAATAGGGGACCGTACCATAGGAAGGGGAAGTTCCTTCTTGGAATGCCGTCGTCTAGCTGGAAAGGCTTTTCTTTCTTGGCCCTGTAGAACCGGATTCCGTTCCTTGATTCGAACCAGACTGACAAACCTCCCATCAGATGAATAAGAAAGTGGTCCAACGAATCCAGCTGAGCACAGATCTATTCTTCGAATAGCAAGCAACAATAGAGAAAATCGCAGCTAAACCCTATCCGTTCAAAACGGGTACGATATCAACTAATTTCGAGGGCCTTGGAACCTGTTTGGAATTCGCAAGATATCAATCACCAATGAAGCCCTTCTCATGAAATTGGGGTGGGGTGTAATTCATGAGCCAGAGAGTTTTTGGGTCGTGGTGTTGCGGGGAAAGTATGTGAGAACATATGACCTTGTCCCTTCCATCAAAGCTAGAAGCCAGGACTCTCCCCTGTGGAAGGTGAAAAGTCTGGCCTAAGGTGTTGGAGGGTGTCTCTTGGGTGATAGGCAATGGAAATGGGAGGATTTCGCTCATCTTCTGCCTGCTTCTGTTGTCATGAAGATAGCAGCCACGGTCCCGCCCAAATGTGGGGCTGTTCAAGACGGCCTGGAAACACACATCCAATGGTGCTTTGCTTTCTCCGTTAAGTCTAGTGTGCGAAGAGTTTTTTTACTCCAGAGGACAGGCTTTGTCGCTTAGTCTGTAAATGGGATGGCCCTCAACGGATCAGATCATTCCTTTGGTTAGTCGTGCATGGCAGGTTATTGACTAACGGCAACAGATTCAAGCGACAATTGGCAGACTCTCCCAGTTGTCAGTTTTGTGACGGTCTTTAGGAGTCTGAGCTTTATTGAGGGATTGCCCACGTTATGAAAAATCAAGTCTTATTCCTCTTCTCGAGAGATGTTGGGATTTCTTGATTCAGGGGAAATGCACTTATTAGAGATGGTATGAAACAAGAGTTCAAACTTCCTAGGATGTTAAAGTGTGATAGACATTCAATCAACGGATTTAAGAATCCTAGTATGTCTGACTTCTACTTCATAACTTACGCTACGATATTTCTTCTAAGGAAAGGCAGAACTGCAGCCCAATTGCCGTTCTAGGAGGGAGCTTGGAGAAGCCCAAGCCTATTCTTTCCATCGATAAAGTGAGAAGAAAAGGCCCTGACGGCATGGGACTGCTTCCTTTGCTACGGATGCCTAACTTCTTCAGTCTCATGCTTCTTAACCTTAAGGTGATAGAGTAGAGACAATTCCTATTGACCCCTCGGGTTCCTTCACTCACTTTTCGAGGCATCGGATTTGTGAACATGTCAAAAGCTTATTATTGTGCAAAGTCAAGCAGCGGGGAAGATCTTAACAAAAGCTACCCATGGTCCTAGTCCTAAGAAGGGTTCTGGAGAAAGAGTTAGGGCATACTTAGATTTTTGATTATGATTGATTGGCTCACTGAACTCCCCCAAACTAGTCGAAGGTTCCAGTCGGAGGTCAAATGAAGAAGGAATGCTTTTTTCTTGCGACTGGGAATAGAATAGACTTAGTGAAGCTAGTCTATTATCTTAGGTCTCACCTGTGCTATCACTAAAAGAAAAAGGGAATAGCCTTTCTATACATCCGCGACTCACTCTGGTAAGAAAAGAAGAAAGAAAGTCAGATCACCACTGAATCTATCTGCTCCCACGGTGCGGTAACTAGAAAGCACTACTTTATTTGTTCAAATCAATCCCCTCTTCGCTACTGACTTGGCTTCTTCCACTGAGGATGTTGGATTCCTAAATTCAATCATTTACCCTTCGCCCGCTAACTCTTAGAAAGAAAGTAAACCCATGCAGTCATATTCAAGACTAAGGATCCCTGTTTTTGAACATAATTTCCCTTTCGCCGGGATCAACTACTTTATATACGATAACGATACCATTCACATTAAAGCATTCGTTACGAGTCGCGGAGAGGAAGAGGAGCTTATGAAAGAAGAGACAAGAGCTCCTTTCCTTCTCCCCCGAGGTCATGAGCTACTCTCTTCTAGCCTTCCCCTAACAGATTCAATGGCATCGCTTATTCTTTTTCTTTCAAGCATGAGTGACCAGTCGATTCTCTAATTAAGATATAGCAGTCAACCATCAAGAAATCATCAACTAGTTAACCGGGGATGAGCTCTATGGCTAATTCGTTCGGCTATTCTATTAAGTAAGAATCGACTTAAGCTTAAGCTAGAGCAGCTCCTTCTATCACATCGGATTCTAGTAAAGAGATGGGCCTTCTCGTCTGATCTCTGCATCAACAGGAATGCGGGAAAAGCTTCTTCTCGGGACTCTGGGGCGAGAAGAAGCTTTCTCCGCCAAGGAAAAAGAAGTTCGATTCAATGTCTCTTGCTAACGCTTATTCCGCAGTCTCCTTTCCTAAAGCACCTCCCCTTTCTACAGATGCTGAAGATGTTACCGGCGGTTGTAGACGCTTCCGCAGCAATCATAGATCTAAGCTTTGAAGTCCCCAGTTCCGGATGTCCTATTCTTGTAGTTAGGTATCCCAAAGCTATTTCCTCTGTTCCTCCCATCCCTGGCTTACACCCTGTCAGTAGTAATACCTACCTCTAGCCCACCTTCCAAACGATTGAAGGTAGGACGGATTAAATTCCCCCGGGGCGACAAAGCAACAATTCGATAAGCACCCCAGCTCTTTTATTAGTAGGACGGGCGATGGGCAAACATCTTGTTTGGTAACTTGCAGGCCTCGGGCGCTAGCCTTGCGAACGGTTTTCTTTGGTTGCTATCCCCCGCTCTTGAAGGATTAGATTTGGTGGAATCATCTGGGTTTAAAAAGCTTTTGTCCGCTTGAAAGGTTTTCGTTGTTCTTGGCTGTTTCAATCTTGGTCGAGCGCCTTTCATAACCTCGGCGATTTATCACATTAAACAATTAAACCTATTCCTCAGGAGGGCTTCGATCCCTAAATTAGTATAGCGCCTACTCCGGGGATGATGGATATCTTGAGTTAATAGAGCCAACCAAAGCTTGCTTACTTAGTGTGTAAAGACTACAGCTCCGGAAGATACCGGGCATCTGTGAAAGCTAGAATCGGTCTGCACCCTCCTCATTCTACTCAGAAGGAGCTCCGATTCCTATTGGTTTTGGCAGAGGCAAGAAAGAAAGAAGCTAGGCTTCACCCAATCTTCCAATCTAAATCTTACCGATCTCGGCTGAGAGGGCAAAAAGCTATAGATAAATCGATCGATAGGATGTCTTTGCATCCCGGACCATAAACCGTAGAAACGTCCAGAAATGGTAATACAATAAATTTAGCTATCTGGACCTAGCTCGATATCAGTAGAAGATAGAGCCGCTAGCCCGACTGGAGATAGTTACGTGCTTGTCTGAGAGGAAATGGGCGGGCTATACAGTAACGGATTACGGAATGCATCAAGGGGGCGTGGACCAACCATACATCTACCCGTTGCTTAGGTCATTCACTCAAGGCTACCGGGGATCTTGACTCAACGGAATCAGACTGCGGGTAGAAACCGTATAAAGCTTCGAATCCTTGAATAGACATCCCTACGCTAACCAAAAAGAAGCTAGCTATGCCCCCGTCGGGATAAAAAGACAGGGTGGAAGGTTCCCCAGGAGAGAGATACGGAGCAGAGCAGCACCCTTGGCCTATCGTTTAGGGAGGAGGCGAGCGCCTTACTCTTTTGGTCTTCACTTGACGTTCCACTCCTTTCCAACTCATTTCAGGGACCGTTCTGCAGACAGGACTAGAGCCCTTCTCGGGTGACCGAAATCCGAATGCACATAAAATCTCACCCTCGTATTTTGTGGTAGTCTAGTCGGCTCGGCGAGTGATCCAGGAAGTTATGCCTTAACTTCTGTAGTCTCTCAGGATGATAGAATCAGTAAACAAACTGAGATTCTTCTCAATCTGAAGATCAGTCGAGTCAAAATCTTTCTTCCCCCTTTTTTATATATTATAAGAAAACCTTCCTTAGCGTACTATACTTTGATAAAGGGAATGCTGCCGATACTTGAAAGACTCATCCTCTGGCAAAAGCTTGACTTTCTTACTTCAATCGCTTAACCCAGAAGGTCTCATTCCAGTTTGACTTCTATGCCTAATCGATAGTTCTTCTTGCTTCAGTTCCCTATGAGATTGATTGAACAGAGCTTCTTGCTACATAGAAATGTCCTACGAGACAGAGTAATGGGAAAGAAAATCTTAATGCGCCCAACAATGATTCTAATTCCCGCGGACTGGTTACATCAAGACCAGGTGCAGCCAGTAGCTTTTAGATCTTCAAAGCTTGTTCAATGATCCTTCCCTTTCCTTTCATATTCTTTGGAAACTCATTCCCTTACCCCGGCAACTCACTCTTTGCCAGAAAAGTCCTACCACATATTTACCCATCGCTCTCTTCTTCCTAAAGCCAATTCTTCACTCAACTACACATCATTTTCGGATTGCCTATGCCTTCTTTTTATTGTAGTTGATTTCATAATGAATAAGGCTTCCCCGCTTCTTCTTTGTTCTTGTTCTTTCGTAAAGAGCGTCTTTTTAAGCCAACGGTGTTTTCAAAACGATTCCTGAGTCTACGGAGAGAAATCGGTCTTTAAGCGAAAATCCCGGGTTTTTCTATCTCACTCCACGGAGGGAAAAGGTTTGTTAATTCATTCAAAAGACTTCCCAGTTTCGTACTGAGATCAGACACCGAAGATGATATTAACAAGTGATAACATTGATTATATTTCATATATACAAAATCTACCATCAATCAAGATACAAAGTACCTAAGTAATGTCACATCTATACAATTGTATACCTACATTACAAAATCTCAGCACTTCATCTACACGAATGCTGCACATTATTCTTGTTGGTTCTTATCTACATGAATATTAGACATCGATGTCAGTTACAGGTTCAGACCACTGAATTTTCCAGGACTAAGTACTTGATCAGTTGAACACAAAGTTCAAAACAATATTAAACCTTCTGCATCTGATTATTGGTCTTGGGAGCAACCATGTCTTCTAAGATCATGGGGTAGCACATTTTTGTGTGCAAGCCTTTCCATACATTGTCTGCCAAGATGGCATTCACTGCATCAGTTGGATGGTATTGATCCCACCGGGTTGGTTGCATTGCTGCAAGCAATTTCTGATGCAAAGCACATGATCCATCCCTTATACTTTCCTAACCCACAGCAAGCATCAGTAGTGACATTAAAACCTGAGTGAAAACATCATAGAAGTATGAGCTGTGAATGCTATAACATACAAGGCAGTGACAAAAGGGAGAAAAACGTTAGGCGCCTTACCATAGAGTTCATGGTTCTTTATTATATCCATCGAACCTTCATACATATCACAGAAGGTGATTTTGGCATCAGGAAGTTCCAGACCTAGCTCTTCAATCATATATCTCATTACAAAGTTGTACTCCAGAATCATGTCATTTATCTCCTCAATGCACTCCCCATTCTTGCTGTTGTACCTCCACAAATAGTATGGAGCACAGCCAATAGGTGGCAGCCCCATGAGAATTACTTTCCTGACATTCATATTGTACAAGTTCTGTTCCATAAACATAAATGAATACGATCAGACATTACTCAATATATAAAGTACAAGAAACCATCCTTTCAAGAACACAACAAAATATGCGAAGTAGAAAACTAGAAAAATCACCTTTATTTCCTGCCGCTGCAACAAACTGGTTGAAGCTCCATGGTAGATACAGGTTTTGGATATTGGATACATTACGCAAATAGTAATGTATGTAGTCATTGACTCCAATAGAAACATAAAAGACTGAGTTCGAGATGAGCTCATTCGCAGCAGCCTCGCCCATGTTCAAAATAAAAGACTGCAAAGTATCCGTGAACTGCTGAATTTGCTGCGTGAAGGAGATTCGTTGACCCTGCAGCAAAATTACATGATTGTTGATTAGTTGTAAGCATAGCTGATGAATCTGCGATCTTATCCTCTTAGTACTGAGGAGCTTACCAGTTCTGATCCACTTGAGAATATAACTCCAGCACCAGCAGATGCATAATTGACCCCTTTAGTCATATCTTCAACAGTTCCCATCTGCCCAAGATAACTTGGTACAAAGGGAAGCCCGAGGCGCAGTGCTGATCAAATAAATGACAATAGATCAAAATGAGGAAAAAAGTACACATACCATTATGATCACCTTTAGAGTAAAACTAATGTCGTTCTCTGGCTATGCTATGCTGGAGGGATTATATGAATCTGGCTATGCTATGCTGGAGGGATTATGAAGTCTTTGGGTAATGGCACTAAGCTTAATACACTTAGGAAATCCTTAGATAGAGAATGACCTTCACAGGAACAAAGCTCTATTCAATCCACGGATAGAGACCTTAAAAGGAACAAAGCTCTATTAAATGCCGGTCTCCTGCTGTATGTTTTATGGATATAGTGTCCGAAAACCTCTCATAGCAGGTGTTAAGTCTAAATCAGACTGAGACTGATGGTCCAGGGTAGCGACACCTGAAATCGTATTAATAAGCTCAGGGTTTCACTCAGATCTTTGTGAGGCAGAACGCCAAATAGGGTGGGGTGCCACACCTGAGCTCAGGGTTTTACTCTGATCTTTGTGTGGCAGAACGCTAAGCCAAGGGGAAGAACGCCAAGACAAGGGTTGCGACAACTGAAATCTTATTAATAACCTCAGGGAAAGCCAGGGTTTTACTCGGATTAAAAAAAAAAAAAAAAGAAATATGTTATATAATATGAGAAAGAATGCTAATTCTTTGTGTTGCAGAACGAAATAAAATCAATACATGAGTATTATATATAAGAGGGTTTTTTGTGTTAATAACTTCCAATTGTTGAATCGCAAGGTTCATATAGAATGGCATAAGCATAAGTGGGATAATACTTTCTTGGGTATGGAACAAATTAATTGGCTTGCACAGAAATTCTTTTTGTATTATTTGTTGATACCCAGAAAGGTGAATGACCCCGCTCACCGGGCTCAAAGGATCTTATCCAAGCATCCAACTCCAGGAGGTGTCTTATTCACCAAAGTGAAACACCAGCACTTGCGCAAAACGCCTGACAAAGGTCTGGCCGACGTCTTAACTTTTTGGGTCTCAGATTTATTCGATTCTTCTTTCAAGACACGAGTCGATTTAATGCTCACTCTATCTTTTATCTTTGGAGCTATCGCTTTCTGGCAAAATGCACCCAGGCAACTGTTAGAGGTGGACCCATCCCTGATCTTAGATCCCTCAAGGCTTCACCTTTTAAAAGAAATCATAATAAATAATGGATGTCTTCCACAGGATGAAAAGTTGATCTGTACAGGTATCGAGTTTTATAACAACGAATTAGCTGAAGAGTTTAAGCAAGAAAGTTTGATGACTACAGAAGCTATGAGAGCGAAAAACAGAACTGTAGCTTTAGCAATTACCGTGACATCCTTCGTAATAGTTTTCATGCTTAATTCTGTGTCAATTTCTCATGGCTTGTAGTCGATTCTATTTATTACCTAATGAGGGCGGGTGACTCCGATCCAATGTAGGGTGCGGATGCATTTCACTTGTCTGTTCCATAGGTATGGGAAGTCTTTCCCCCCCCCGGATGTAGGTCGCGACGAACCAAAGTCACGTTCAAATAAAAGGCTGGTTTCATGCCTGAAGTCTTGGTTCAAATCCGTGAGAGCTTTTGCTTTCTTTGGCTGAGGATTTTAAATTTATCTTGACCTTACCCGGCCCTACCTTTACACTCCATTCTCAGTGCGCGGGTCTGAAAGGCGAATGCGCCCTGATTTCACAGCTCGAGACGAAAGTAGGGCGCCCGAGATGTAGGGACTGGGCTTAGTCGGAAAGAAAGTTCCGGAGGAGAATGACAGGAGATCAACGATTTGATTAATAGGACTGAGGAGGAATAGAATATAAGATTTATGAATTCAAGATTTTGGTTGAATTTTTTGCATGAAATTGAGAACCTTCAAATGTTTGCTCTATGTAAGGACTTCGACGAGCTTTCTTTGGAGGACGACAGATCCAAATCTGGTTATCGTGGTAACATTGATCGTTTCAGTCGCTATTGGACACATGATATTTGGAGCGTTACTCTTATTGAGCAACTTCGAGCTCCTTTTAAAGAGGTCCCTCGGGGTTTAATGGATTCATTCCAGTCGTATAACATTCGTATGTCTTTAGGTTTTCGCTTTCTTCCAGGTCAGCTTCAGTTTCTTACACAAGAATTGAAGTTACCAGAAAGCTTTGATAGGTTGTCTTTTTTAAGTCATTCTCTTGGTTTATCTTATAATTGCAGACCCATTTCTGCCCATTCGTTGCTTTCTTTTAGCAGTTCCGGGGCCGGTTTGCGTAGTTTGGTCAACAATGGGTATACTAAAATATTGGTGGAGATCATTACTCATTTTGAAGGTAAGTATGGGCGTTTATTGGTTCTGGTCTGCTTAGGCATTGGTTGTACTGTCTGGTACGGGTTTGCGGAAGGCTTAGCCAATCATGCCCCCCAGGGCAGCTTGTTCGCTCCTATTGAATCGTATGATCCTTTTTATAATATGGATTATTATGCGCCTGGCTTTCGTAGGGCTACTTTTGTAGAAAGAAACGACGTTTCGGAATCGGTGGTGTCTGCCTTTGAGAATGATCTTCCTTTTGCTGAGATAACAATCCCGGCTAGTGGAAATGTTATTAAGGCGGTAGGTCTTGGGATAATGGTAGGTTTCTTTATAGCAGTTGGTCTGGTTCCTAACCTTGGAGTAGATACAATACAGTTATAAGAAAAAAAGAAAAGTTAACCAGAATACTCTGTTAAGACGTTAAAACACCCGATCCCATTCCGACCTCGCTATGTGTAATCGTCTTGCGCCATATGTACTGAGATTGTTCGGGAGACATGGTACTAGTTTACTGTAATCCGGAGCTACGAATCCTGCACACTTTCTAACGGCAAATAGGGATGAAAGTGATAACTTATCTGCAGTTTGTCTCGTTCGTGCCCCAGGGTCACTTCCTCATTGTTGATTTTCTAATTTCATAAGTGACCATTGAACCTTACTGAGCTCGTTTCCCCTGTACTAATACTACAGGAATGGTACCTGAACGAATTCGCATTCAGTGGATTTTCAGGTGGTATCCAGTTACTCAGTAAGACAAGACGGCATAGGAAACAGAATAAGAAGATTGAAAATGGAAGGAAAGATGAACATCAAGCAAACGGAGGCTGAAAAGCCGTAGTGCGCTAGAACAAGCCTCTGTATAAAACCGTAAGCGAGCCGTTTTGCTTGCTTCCTTCAGCTGGGTCATCACTACTGAGCTCGGGATGGATGGGATCCTATTCTGAAGAGGGCTGATTGCTCTTTTCAATTATCTACTATGCTCCAGAAAGCTATTTCAGATCGAAAGAAGGAGAGGGAAAGAATCCTCTTATTCAAATTCAAAAAGTGGGCTGGTTGAAAGCTTTAGCTAAGCTCAATAGTAAACCAACTTAGGAGACAGCACTTTTTTATGCATCCACAAAGGTTGAAAGAATTCCACCTTGCTTTTGCCCTCGGGCTAGGCTTGCTACAGGTACTGCTACTGGCTTTGTATGGTACCGGCTTGGGACACTTAATACTGGCTTAGCTGCTTGGAGCAGGATCACTTGATTGGGAACGATCTTCCCTTGGTGGTATCATATAAAACAAGAGGGAAGAGACGAGCGAAAGTCTGATTAGGATTCTCTAACTCAAAAGCTAGTTCAGTCATTTCCGGATTCAATGCTTTTTGAATATCAGGAAATTCCTTATGCTAAGAGGGATCCCTTTACTTTAATAAGAAGAAGCTGTTCTTCCATTCCTCAGAATGACTCTATGCACTAGTCTAAAGGGAGTGACGAAAGGGAGTTCGAGAGGGAGTTAGCTCAGTGACCGAGAAATTCTGTGTTGAAGAAAGAACCAATGCTATTTCCGCTCTTGGGGGAATAACTGCAGTTGGTGCTTGGGGAGGGGCATTCTGTTTCAGAAAGAACTCTGAGTGAACAAGGCAAACGCCTATCTTTTCTCAAGCTTGATTCGCAATAGCTATCAGTTATGGCAGGAGAGCTTTACTGATAGGGCTTTCCCCCACTCTTCATCAAAGAAGCCAGATTTGCCTGACTTTCCTCCAGGTTGATCCTTCAGATCTGACTCACCGCTCTCAACGATTAGAGTAAGTAAAGGTGCGTTGTCACCACCGATTGATGCTTCTTTTCCTCTGAGTCAGCATTCCCCTAGAAAGCATTGGAACTCTTTTCTTAAGAGCCGTCTCCGAAACACCCTTTAAAGAGTTATAAAAGAGTGCGATTCTTTGTAACGGAAAAAAAGATTCAATCCAGCCCCAGGCGTACCTAGGTCTACCCTGTTTTTCCGGATCCTTAGAGGTCAATAGTCCGGCTTCTGTACCTCATGTCATAATTAGCCAAAAAGAAAGAGGTTCAATTAGATAGACCAAAGTTTGAAAGCTCCTCACAGAGGCATGAAACCTCATCCTTTCGATCTATGCACTATACATGTATCCACCAAATAAGAAGAAAGAGGAATAGAGAATCAGATGTTCAAAAATCGTCTGTTGCTTCATTATCCGCTTTTGACTCGTATGTCGGTCGTTGTCTCATCATCAGTTGTCGAACCATCTGGTGGGGAGTTTGTTGCTCCAGTAACTTCGTTCCTCCCTTACTTGGTTTTGGAAATGAAATGGATTCCCTCTCCGAGCGGAGCAAACCCCCTCCATCATATGCCTTTTAGCTTTTACGATTTTCTACTTTCTAGCTTGACTACCTCTACCGAGAAGCTCTCTCTCGCTTCAGGTTTGCCTAATCGAATGATTCTTTTTCCTCCTCCACTTTTGAAACGTAAGTCACCAGGAACTTCTTTCTATTAAGGAGATATCCTAAATTGAATCAATGTGCGCGTTAACGGCCCCTTATTCGCCCTTTTGAGAGTGTAAATGCCTGGCTTGATTTCAAAACCGGGCTGCCAATTTATTGCAATTTCTTTTTTAATATCCTTGCCATAGAATAAGATAACCGCTTAGTTTATCACACTCTAGTGATAGCCTAACTATAAGCTAATTACTTTATGAAATATTCAACATTCCCTCGGCTCTTTTTAGGAGTGGGAGTTAAAATAGGCTGAAAACTGGTTGCACGAAGGTGTAGCACTTCCCCAACCTCCGCTAGCAACTTTATTATATGAAGAACTCTTTCTTGACCGTGAGGGTTCACTTTATTCTTAGGAACGAAGTAATAAGGAGGTAGGCTCCCACTTCTGCCCCCATAACTGATACAGGTGAGCGGCGTACCTAGCCTGTCACACTACGGACCTCTCGTTCTTGCCTGGCCCAATCTTCATCTCCTCTTGCCCTGATGTTCAATCCCCGTGGTGAACACAACACTAGAAGAGTCAGCAATCGGGTCTTTCGTAGAAACCCCTGCCTGAATGAACACTGCTATCTCGCCTTGATTAAGATTTTTTCAAAATTTCTTTCCTACTTCTGTCTATTCTACCGGGAGGATTTCCCTGATTGGCTCTCTTGCCTGGAATGACTTCCCTCAGTCCCGTCCCTACTTCTTCTCATGCCACTAATGGATTTCCACTTCTGAACTCCACATATTCAATCTTCATGGCTCGCAGGTCGGAGAGAGTCCACATCTTCCATTGATTGGGACTTGACTACTTCAGGTGGATCCGATCCTCTTCTTTCTATTTAGGGCTTCTCTATTGATTGCTGCTCGTGAGCAAACTACCTATCTATATTACCATTCTAACCTGTCTTTGCTGAACCGTTGTAATATGGAATATTACCCTAGCTCACAGCTTATCCTTCTATGATACATTGGATTCTAAGTTCGGTTCGACTGAGTGAGCTGTCTTTGAACTTGGGCTGAGAAGAAAAAGAAAGCTTAATAGAGATTCTCCTCTTCGGATGGAGGCTCCTACTACAATATTACATATTGCCTACTTTACGGGTTACGGGTGAGCTACGAGCAGGCTTGATACCACTCCTTCGGACCCTTCCCTTCGGACTCCAGCGCTTAGAAGAATCCTTATTAAACTATTATTACATAGATCCTTCCCTTGAGCAACAAGCTAATTCCCTGACTAAAGAAAGAACTTAGACTGAAAAATATTATACCCCTTTTTCTTTGTAAGTCAACTTCCATCTTCTAAAGGGAGAGTAAACTCACCTTAGCAGTTTGATTATCCATTTTATTCCCCTTAGATTGAAGTTGCTACTGTACCGGTCTTTGAAGAATGCTTCGAACCCGGCCTAAACGCTTCCTGAGACTCAACCCTACTTCGGCTTCGAGGGACTTCCCTTGTGCTGACTTCTCTCACGTCAGACTGATGCCGGCTTTCTCAAAGAAATTAAAAAACCAATTGGATCAAATCAAGATCCCTTGTCAGAAGGAAGCTCTCGCCAGTGCGTTCCTATCGATTAGTAATTGATCGGATCGGAGCCTTTGAATTGAAGGATTGAGCCCAGCTGACAAGTGACAAAGCCTGCCCGTGAGCCCTTGAGATTGGAAGAATCTCCCATCGAGCACGATTGGTTGAGGGTTCCACCTCATCTGAAAAGAGGTTCATCTCTGGGCAGCTTCAATCGAGATATCGCCGCAATGGCTATCTTTCTTTGGTCAATGTTGTCGGCCTCGCATATCTTTACCTTACTTCCACTGGAACCCCAAAACTACGATTTCTGCGCTCTCAACATGCATTTGAGCAAGCTTCCGATCAGCCTTGTAGCCGTCTAGCTCCTTCTTCGTACTCTGCCTTGAGCCTTCTCCTCAGAGATCTGAAAGTGGAATCAGGGAATGAGTCGATGGATGGGGAGAGTCACCCGCTGATCCTTGATCTGAGCCTGTCGAACTCGTTCCGCGGAGTCTAAAGCGAACTGAAACATCTGAGTATAGAACTACTACCCTATTTCTTAAGTCTACTTAGCGAACAATCTCAGTCATATATAAAATGGGATAACCACTACTAGATCTCTCATTAAAGTAAGTAGTAAGAGAGTGGAGCCTGTCCCGCGGTTTCGGTAACGAAAACTATAGGAGGCTATATTGAACAAACATATTTTCTGGACGAAAGAAGCACCGGAGTCTCTATTTTCTAGCCCCGGTTGGGCGAACGAACGAACAAATCCTCTTTTTATGTCTATAAAAGAGACTGGCTTTGTGTTCAGTGTACCGCTATAAATTACTTTCCTAATACCGTACGATTTGCCTACCGGCCAGTATGAATCTCTTTCCCTCTCGGCTTCGTCAACTAGACTTGAGAACAGCGCCTGAACCCCTTTTTCCTTCTACGAGGTTTTCCCAGTTCCGCTAACACAGGGTCCTCTAAATTATGTAGTGCTTGTCCTATCGAACAAGCTTCCTGTATTCCATAACCGAAGCAATTGACACGCTAATCGATTTCTTTCCTCCCGCAAGCTAACGAACGATCTGAAGGGCAATTCTCTGTAAAAAGAAAGGAATTGAAAAATGAAAAGAAGTATAAGTACCTCACCTCAAAGTCAAGCCAGCCAGTCTTTTTAATAGAAGTCTTTCATTCCTTGGAGCGAGTGAAAGCAAAGGATAAGAGCACATGGGAAAGAGACTGTTTTTTCAAGCCAGTTTCATTCCTAGTTGCGCTGAAGTCTTCCATTCCAAGAATACAATAGTCAGACGCAACCCTTGACTTCTCTTCTATGGTGGAGTCGTTTGCTAGTCCCAGATGGAATCCAAGAAACTAGCGATGAAAGGCAACGAGGAGGGAACATTTGAGGAGCGTATTATGAACATACTTGGAGCTATTGAAAAGAGTCAAATAGAAGGAACTCTCAAGTGATTGGGCTTACTCTCCTTCTTCTTTTCAGCCTGTTGGGCAACATCAAGCGTAGATAGTCGTTTTCAGCCTATTCTTCGTCCAACGGAACCTAGTGCCCATTTTTGGCTCAATATGATACGAATTGGGAAAGGCCCTAACGTCCTTGACTACTGACTTTCCTGGCTGTCCGCAGACTTCCCTTTTTCTATAAAACCTAATCTTTTCGAAGGCTTTCTGACACTTCTCATACCACTTCCCGGAATTGTTCTTTCGAAAGAGTCTTAGGAACGGAATTAGGTAACTCAACCACTAGTCACTTTCTCGCCTTAGGGATAGTGTTGAGGGAAACTTCACTTTAATGAAGGCAGATAGGGACTTTCACTAGTGCGTTAAGCAAGTCCAGAGATATCCCAATAGTCGCAATCTCATACCAATGTTAGGAAGAATAGTAGCTGAGCGGAAGAAGCATCGGATCTTGCCGGGTCTTTCTCGGAGAATACCCGGTATTTCTACTTTTTAGCATTTTCCTATGCTTAGGCTGTCTTCAAGCTTAGACTATGCTGAGGGGATTTGGCTTCACTGACAGATTGACCAGATAAAGATGCGTAGGCAAGAGATCCCTAGTCTTAAAGCTAGGAAAGGTACTTAAACACAGTTGAATGTGGGAATAGCAGGCAATCTCCTTAGAATACCGGGCTCCTCAAGCAAGAGAAGAGCGGGACGGGAAGTAAGACCTCTTAGGCAAGGAGGGGCGTAGCGCTTTGATTTTGAGGATCTATTTTTATATCCCACTCTGAAAAAAGCCTAAATAGGTAAGTTGACCAACCTTGAGCAAAGCAATTCGTGTGTGACTTATGAAGAAATTCCTCCTCAAGCAAGAGAAGAGCGCAAACGGAAACAGCTAATTCAGCTAAATCAATTGCCCTTCGGGCCCTTCCTAAAAGAAAGAATTGACTTACCTTGCTGCTTTGATTAGGACTTAGCTTCTCTAAAGAGATTTCCCGGTGAGAACTCCCTTCTAGTAGCTATTCCGACAAGAACGGAAATAGCTACGTTTATTGCCATTCTTGCTTGCCCTGTTCTTCTTCTATCTAAGGACAAGGCAGAAGGTAAGGCCTGTGCTTGCTTCTAGGCTTCTTCCTTCTAGTCGAGGTGAAAGCTTTCAAAGAGCTGAGTCGTACCCTCGCTGAACTAGCTTTAGACTAGGCAAAAGAGTACGCAACTGAAGAGACAGCGCTAAGAGTGATGGCTTTTCTTTATATTGATGGAGACCCAGCCTCGGGGCACTGAACTGAACACAAAGTCAATCGAAAGCTTGAGTTCTTCATTCGAAACCAAAACTCGAAGAGCAGCGGCACGCGGATCAAAACCTGTCCTGGGTCAGCTATAGTTGGTTAGTCGGATGCTGTAACCGAGTCTTCTCGTCTATCGGAAGACCCTTTCTATTTAGGATAATACGAAAGAAACTTTTCAACAAAGCTCGCATGTTGATAGAGGGAAGCTTCCACTTCGAGTGCACCCACCACACTCTGCGCCTAAATCGAGCCTTGGGGGGAAAGGCCCTAGAACCTGTACTACCGCTTCATCCTCGAGGCGATCCCGGGCTGGATCAGTAAAATAGAGGTCGCTTCAATATGCTTTACACATTGGATTCTTTCAAAAGATTCTCGTTTGAGCGTCCTTCACCGTCCCCGAGCGAAAGGTCAGGTCGACGTCGACGCGTGGTCTTCTAATCTCAAACTATTTAATGCCCAAGGAAAGTCATTAGGGAAGGCGGATTCTATCACCGTCTTTGTCCCCACTGCGGCTTCCGGTCCATCGGCAGCCTATTCTTTTCTTTTGCTACAGAACAAGGCATTCTTGCATTCAGATTTGATGAAGTGATAACTATAACGTTATAGAGGGGTTTCATTAAAGAAAGCGCACTATTTCAATCAAATACTGCTTGACTTCTAATCTAATTGGCACATCTGTCCTTTGCACCTCTCCATATGTATGTGCTTTAGCCCTGATTACTTAATTTTTTATAGTAAAGAAAAAGGGATTCGTAAAAGAAAGAAGAAGAAGCCGGGTCTTCTTTTTCTTTTTTAGGGCAATAAATGGGCTTCAATTTTAAAGAGCTAGGGCGGCGGCAAGAGTCTCTCACAAACTCGAGTTCAAGACCTCCGATTCAAATCCGATCGACTAGATCCGATCACATGATCAAAAAACTATTCATGAAGAAGAAGAAGTTCCAGCCTCTTTCTTTTTTTTAATGATAAGGAAGCGCTGGATCCGGGCCTTATAGGGGCAGCGAGATCGTGGGATTCAAGTTGACGTTCCCGATTTCCATGGCCGATTGCATCCCGAGGACTTTCTGGATTGGTTAAGTAGCGTGGAGAAGTTCTTTGATTGGAAAGAACTATCCGAGGTGTACGAAGGTTAAATTCCTGAGCACAGGTCATGTCTCAATTTGGTGGGATCAAGTCCAAGCAAGGCGTGAGCGGAAAGGCAAAGGGAAGTATATGAGACAAGATGCGATCGAGGTTGCGGGATAAATTTATACCCTCTGATTAGACCCAAAGCTTGTTCCAAAGGTTTCACTTCGCTTTAAAGGATAGGGGGGAGAGAAGCGTACAAGAAAGCCCCTACTCCTAACAATAACTAGTTGTGGAGTTCTACCAATTGTTTATTTGCAATGGTTTGAACGAATCCGACGAAGAATCCCTTGTTTGATAGGGCTTGAGGTTCTAAATCCAAGATGAAATCTCGATGCATCAGATGTGTAAAGTGGCGGGACTCTATAGAGAACTAGTAAGGCAGAAGGCAATGGGCTTTCGGAACTCCTTCTAACAACTATATTCTAAGACCAAAGGATAAGTAGAGGGAAACTAAATGAAATGAAGAAGGAGAAAGCCACAACACAATTAGGGAGTACATTATTTTGCTAACTTTCCGTCATACGGAATCAGGTAATTGTCGGGACTGACGAATAGAATACCAACCCCGGAGGTTCTTATACCTTATCATTGAATCGGCCGTCGAAGTACATTCTCCAACATTTATCGGTATCAGTAGCATAACATTCTACACACTAGTTCATCCGGAAGGCCATCTTGCAATTCCGAATCGGGTGGTAGAGGATGGATGTGCAGCCACGAGCCAGGGCTTGCCCTTGAATGGCCTTTTTTTTAAGGCGTGTACCGAATGTCATACTGCGACAGTCGAATTGACCACTTTGCCATGCGAGCATTGAGTGACCCAGCTTTCGTCACGAGGACCTTGAGAGGATTGATCTTCGAGACCAGATACACCGTGTTAGACAGTAAGTAGTGCCTTAGCTTCTGCAAACATAAGCGCAAGACATTCTTTCTCAACTGGAGTATAACGGTGTTCTACACCTTGCAACATCCTTGAGAGATAGTATAGAGTCATGACCGTCTTTGGGCTAAAAGCGCTCCCAATGAGTGATCTAGAGCTCGTGTATACAAGATGAAAGGGTTTCCGGAGGCTTTTGTGAGATATTGCTTGATATCTTGGAATGCTTCTTGGCATTTAGCATCCCAAACAAGCCTTTCTTCATCAATCGTGAGAAGCATCTACCAGACAGATTGGAAAGAAACCGTCGAATAGTTATATGCCAGCCTTCCTTGGAAGCCTTTCAGTTCTTTTAGGTTCTTTGGGGATGGCCTTAACCTTTACTGGATCTAGCTCGATGCCTTGCTTTCGAACTACGAACCCAAACAATTTACCGGACGAAAGACCGAAGAAGCACTTCAATGGGTTCATCCGTAGCTTGTGCTTTCGCAGTTGCTCAAACACTCTTCGCAGATCATCTAGATGGTCTTCTTTCTTTTGACTTTGGACAGCCAAGTCGTCAACGTAGCACTCAACTTTTGAATGTTGTATGTCCTGAAATATCTTCATCATCGCCCTTTGATAAGAGTAGCACCAGCATTCTTTAGACCAAAAGGCATGACAGTGTTGCAGTAGATTCCGAAAGGAGTTCGGAAGGATTTGGGTACATCTTGATCTGATTGTATCCAGAAAAGCCATCCATCGATACCAGATTCTCGATCCGTCTACACCAGACGAGGCGAGCTAATTAAGCTTATATAGCGGAGGCCAGTTCAACCAGCGATAACAGTTGCTCTTAGGAGAGGTAGGCCAGTTCTTCTATCCGCTCCATCTATCTATCTCTCCGGTTGTTGGGATGAATTTCAAGGCATGGCAGCTGCTGCCCGCTCGCTTAAGGGCTTCCCTTACGTACGAAAGGAAAACTCAACTAGCCGCTACTAAGCCAGAAAACAAGCCCCTCCATAACCACTACAAACATCTTGTCTTTCAAATCTTTCCTCGCAAAAAACACTCTCTGTTAGGGCTGGGTCCCCATAACACTAAGTTTCAGGCCACTACACCGAAAGAAAGGAACTCAAGACACTAATCCAAGCAGTCGCTTAAGGACCCACTAGCCCCCCAAGGGAGAACACCAACTGAAGCCGTCTAATCCCGTATCTCTCTGCTCGGCTTGCTTTCTCGGTATCGAAAGTGGAAGTCGATCCCGCCAACACGAAACAGAGATTTTTTAACCTAGGTACTTTCACCCCCTACTAATAAAAAGAAAAGAAAAGGCCCCTTACAAAAAAAAAAGGAAAGATTCCCTAACTAGCTAAACTGACAAGCTTACCATGAACTAGCTAAAGCCGAGACAGCTAGAGCAGAAAGGAAATTTGATCCACCGCCTAGTGCCTTGAATGAACTTACTTTCTGGCTCGAGTGACTGCTAAGTCTAATCCAAGCGCTTCCCGAAAGAGATACGTAGGCCCGGAATAAGGAATTTCTTCCTGATCCCCGGAACCAGAAAGAGAAAGGTTCGATGATCAAAGAATTCCCCCGAAATCGAAAGCACTTTTCTAATAAAGCATGCTTAAAACCTTCAATACCTTCCCCTTGACTTACTGAGGGAGGGAAGGGGATCCTTCGAATCTTTATAGTTTATAGATAGGGTCAATTCCTTTCCGTGAACTTACAACATAGGGCAGCTAGGCCCACTAAGGCTAAGTGATAGAGTAAGGTGCGAAGCAAAGTCATATCGTAGTCACGAGATGGAATATAAAACTATAAGAGTTATCCTTCTCTTTCGAGATGCATGAATACATTTCTTTCTCGATGCCGGGTCGTTCCAAAGTGACTTGCTATTGCTGCCGGATGGTCTCTTCATCAATTGGATGTTCATAATGCTTTCTTACATAGTGACTTAGATGAAGAAGTTTATATGTCTTTGACTCCCGGGTATCGCAGAAAGGGGGGGAAGCGTTGAGTCTTTTACATCATCTTCTGTAGACGGGTAAAAAAATAAGTCTATAAGGAAGCTTTAGTTCCACTTCTCTTGAAGCGTAATCCCTTCCTGCTAGTTTTCCTATCCTCGAATCTAAGGGGGAGCTTGATTTACGGCGAAGACTTGTAAACATCCGAACATTTTCTCCATCATCCAGGGAACGAATGGGGGTAGCTTCCTCTCTGCTAGGCTAGGAATAGGAAGACTTGAATGAAAAGAATTAGAGTGGAACCCTAGTACTTCCGAATCCATACCTTTTCTTAGGCTTTTCTTAGGGGAGTTTAAGTTACCCTTTGACTTAGAGTTAGAGTGAGTGCCTCTATCGAAGTTCTAATATTACCACTTTGGTCATTTTATTCCCGGATTTCTTTACCCGAAAAAATGGATTTTATACTCGCTTTGAGAACCAGTTAACCCAGCATCCGAATCCGATAAAGGACTTTCACAGCGGATAGGCTTAGAGCTCCTACTAGAACAAAACCTATTCGGATTAACTGACTCCACTACCGCTTACGGTTATTTGAACAATGATTATTTCATTCACCGGATATAAACCAAAAGAAAGAGCTTCAACGGCTAAAAGACTTGCAGCTGATGAAATAGCTAAGGTTCCCTCGGGGACGGATCTTCACTTCTGATTCAATTGTTCGAGGAAGAGGCTGGCACTGGCAGAAAGAGAGAGGATTCTCCACCTAATATTATGGTGGACTGCCTTGGGGCCTTGCTTGAGGGCACTTACTATAGGGAAAAACTGGAACGACTTGAAAGTCAGGTTCGGAGACGCTCGAACTACCTTACGAGGGGAGAAAACAGGGAAAGGAGTCAGTATTGGCGCATGTCCGAGCTAAGATCGGTTGAGGCGGGTAAAGACGGTTTGGTAAAGGACTCCTTTAGTTTAGCGGTCATGGATCGATTCTAGGTGGTTAACTTGTATACCCCTATTATCAGAGTTCACGTTCTGATCATCCCATTGTTTTCAAATAGACATGCCATATTGGCTTTCTCCGAGGCCATAAGAAGGTAGTTGCTTAGGGACCGAAGCGAAGTAAGCTGGAGCTTCGAGGTCAGCTTCTAGGTCATAAGCCCATCTGCGATTCCCTCACTCGCTAGCAACCAAACCAAATGGGATTCAATTCTTCAATTCCCTTCTCTTTCGGTTAGCAACTAACTGACTCTCGTACTCGGTACTCTCTCCTCTCCCGCTGTCTAACCACCTTACCTCTCCGCCCTACCTCGGGCAATCTTTCTACCTTGGTCAAGTTGATCTTCGGGAAGGCCTAGCCTCCCTTCGGTCCTTCTTGTAGGTTAGGGGAAAGGGCTTCGGTTGAGTGCCGTTTCGACGGCTTTAGTTTGGAGGATCGTAGACTTCTGCCGGTCAAGTCGATGGGAAAGAGTCCAAACCCGTCGCCTCACCCTTCCTTAGCCACACCTCTCTTTCCTTTGCCCTAGACCTACCCAACAAATGGAAGTCTTCCCTTTCCCTTTAGCTTCATGGCTTCCCTTCCATGAGCATATTGTCATGAGTGAAGGTAATCTTTGCTATCGCCGCTTCCTGCACGGCGGTCTCTTTCTGGGACTTCAACCTCCACTCGATTGACATGGGGCCCATCTCTCTCGGCTTCAGTCAGTCTTTTGATCCTAGATCCGAGTCTCATGCCCTATAGTCCCGGCTTTGAATTCCTTCCCTTAGCCCACCTTTAGCTTGCTTCCCTCAAAGCAAAGATCGGATTCGTTCACTGCTAAACAAGAGTTCCGAGTCGATTTGGTCGTGATCCTTTCTTCTCGCCATCTCCGTTGGCAAGGTGAGTCTCATCCCTAGCTTGGCTACTTTACTAGACTATAGGCACTAGGCTATTCTTCGATCTCGAAAGAGTGAAAATCAGGATTGGATGCTGTTCCAATCTCTCTCATCGTGAAATCGAATTCACCGTAGATCGTTGATTCCCTTGCTTTGCTTTCGGGCAATGATTCCGATTCTTCTTTGCTTGCCCACTCTAACAGATTCTTATTAGTTCAAATAGCCCTAGCGAGCTCCCGTGAACTAGCAGCGGACGCATCAATAGCTGCAAACGGAGAGGAATGAATTCTAGAACTAGTGGGAGGACTTTGCCAAGAGAAAGAGTAGTGAAAGAATTTAGAGATAGCAAGGTCTTCATAAATAGCACGCACAGGACAGAGAGAAGGAAGAGCTTATCCCCCATGGGATGGGGGCACTCTCTTTAAATTACAGACGTTAGCAATCACGGCTGATTCAACAATCGTGAATTGAATTAGCCTCGGCGGAAGTTCTTTCTCTCTCAACTATTGTTTCTTATGCCCGAAAACGGAAAAGCTACTGGCCGTCGAATCTTTCTATCTTTAAATAAAATAGCAGACAAGATGCAATCGCAATCAGTCAATACCAGGCAAAGTCCTTACTTACCAGACCAGGCTCAAAGCGAGAAAGACCCGGCAAACAAGAAGCAGGGCATGGACCTGCTTCTACTATTGATCTTGTCCTCTGTCTCTTTAGCTGCGAACAAGTCTTCTTTCACAAGCAGTTCTCTTATCCGCTGTTGTTAGCTTTCGAGGGAGGAAGTGACCGAGGGATTATGTGTTGAAGGAAAAAGCCTTGCTCTCTTTTTTTTTCAGAGGGAAAGCGTCGAGCTCTTCCCAGACGGGGATTCTTTGGTTCCAATCCGGGTATAAGCGCCAGCCCTACGTCCGCATCTCACGAATGCCGTGTACTAAAAGGAACGGGGACAAGATGTCCAGCCTTCCATCTTTCAAAAAAACCAAATCCTCAGTTGGCTAAACTGATCTACTCTTCCTTTGAATAACCTAAGGTACGTATTGCCTGTTAAATCCTCCCTTGGCTTCTTGAAGGTAGGACTGACAAGTTATGGTTTTCAAATAGGGTACGACTCTTACACCGGTTGAGGGAGCCAACCTAAGCTCGTATGATATAGAAAGTAGAAAGGCCGTTTAGCAAAATAGAAAGGATAGGGGAAAGCGACGGCTTTTAGGATAGAAGTTACAAGGGGAGATAGAGTCTGACGTCCTAGGTAGGGAGTCTCTCAACCGATAGCGATAGGGAACGACTTATATACAAGGAGCTTTGACAGTAAAGTGGAGGTTTTTCATACTTGACATCAGTTATCACGGATTCAATCAAAAGAGATACCCGGCGTCAAGTCTCTACCTTCTCCTTCTGACTGGCTGTTCTCCCCAAACAAGAAGTGGGAAAGGGCTTCTAATGGCACAGCTGACAGTTTGATCTCTCCATCCATCTGCTGCATGAACATCGACAGTGAAATCACTTAATGTAAGGTAGCGGATGAGGCGAAAGAGCAGCATTGCATCTATCCTCAAATCAAAGAAAGAAGGCCCAACGACTGCCCGCTTCTATATAAAATAAAAGCCTTTTGCCTCCACCAGAGTTGACCAAGGATCTGTGGTCCCATCATACAGAATTCTGGCATACGGAATTTCTCAGGCCGGGCAGAGATCTGAAAGGCCCTTGTAAATTCCAAAGCCTCTGTGCTTGCGAACATCTTCCTCTAGTCCTTTGACGCATATCTAATAGAAATGGATTCCTCTGCCCCGGCTGGCTGGTGTGCCTTCTCTTACGGAAGCAGCTACTCCGGACAGAATCGTCCGCTGTTGAGAGATTCAAGTAGATATTTTCGACTTCAAGCGGATGTGCCATTGAGAATGATGTATATTAAGGAAGAGTTCTGTCTTTTCTTTCGGGAAGTGGAATCACGGTTGAAGGTATTATCGCGGATTAGGGGTGTTGATATGAGGGTACCGAAGGTAATATAATTCGAGCGAATGTGAAGAAAAACCTACCTAACCCTCAAGGAAATGCTAAATTTGCTCTCTCCTATGGGAGAACTCTCTCTTGGAAGGGGAGTGTCTTCCATCAACACTGCATTCATTCTCTTATACCAAACGAAGCCCGGTCCCGGCTGTAACTACCGATTGGCAAACTACTTATATGTAGAAGCCGTTATGATAACGAGATGCGAACTACCTTTTCTTTTAGCTTTGGAACACTAGGTAGCTTGCCTGCCTCATTAGCTAAAGCGTGGGCTGGCTTTTCCTATTTGCCTGTAGTGAGTGATGCTCTAGTTCTTTGATAGCTAGCTTTCTAATAATATAGAGAACCTAACTCTCCTTAACCGGGGAGCTTTACCTGTTTATTACATGAAAGCTTTCCCCGGGGAGCAGGCAACGAAGCTAAGTAGATGTGGAAGCGAGGGCAGAACAAGCAGGCAAGCAGCGCGGGTGGGACCTGTTGTTCAGGAGGTTTGGAGAGCAAGTAACCAGGGAACTCCGTTCTATAGAGAATATCTCCTGGAGTTTTAGCTCTGGTGGTCAAGTAGTCCTTTAGCTGCCTGCCTTGATTCCCGCGTCACAGTAGCTAAGCGTAAGTAAGCGTGGTCAATAGAACGGAATGGAATGGTTGTTGCATTTATCCAAGCAAGGAGCGGGGTAGTTGACTCGCGGGAATAAGGGAATGCGATGTCGAAAAGAAAGGAATTGAATTAGCAATAGACTGAATTTCAGTATACTCTGCTTTAGATGCATTCTTCTTCTTTCCGTACCATACCTCTTCGGCGCATCAGCATCTGTTGTTGAAGCAAAATCTGTTGTAAAGTCAGATGTAGAATATTCATATGTAATTTCATTACCTGTTGGCGAATCATCCTCAGTTGAATCTTTTTTAGTTTCCCTCCCCGGTGGAATTGAAAAAGAAACTAGACTCCCCTCCTTGCGAAGAGGCCCCACCCGAACCACCCTCATCAAGTGCTACCTCAAAGCAGGAGCTTTCTTCTCCATCTTATTCATATCGAAATTGGTTTCGTGCTCCGTTTTCGCTCTCCATTTGCTCTTGCAAAATTCCTGGCATGCTGATATGCTACGAAAAAATTGTTGTTCTAAGCCATGTGAGACCCTACTCGTAAGTTTGAGTTAATAGAGTCTATCATACGGTGTATCGAAATGTATTGGATGGATGTCCTCGAAAATAAGATATCTAAATAGAGCTTCCCGAAACCATTGGTTTGGACGTTTCTAGTGATCAAGGCCTTGTTTTGACCTTCAACTCCGCTATGCGCAAAGGAAGCCTTTCTCTGCATATGTATGATATTTCATCCGTGAGTGTATTAACACGAGAAGGCTGGTGGGTTAGGCCGAGCCTGGTTCGGTTAGGACAGCAAGGGAAAGGTTGGGTATACAACTATCAATAGATAGGGAAAACCGGCCCTGAAGGTGTATCAAAAAGGACAACATCAGGTGAGCCTAATTTGCACTTCTTTAGTAGTGAACTCCTCTTCCGAAGCTCACGCCGAGCCGGAACCTATTGAAGTCGAAAGATCAATTCCCCGACTCAACGGCTTATTATGCCCCTGAAATAACTGATTTTGGAGCCTTTGTTTCGGCGTCTGCTTCAAAGGAGACTCCTGGGAATTCATTCCTGTGATTCTTGTCCCATCGATTATCAAATAGGGGTCGACACAGGCTGAAATATTCCCCGATAAAGCCAATCTCCAAGTGGAGGATTCACGCTCTAGCCTCATTTCTAGATCCGGGATCATATGGGTCATACGTTCCATTTCTGGTCACCTTCCAAGCTACGACTTAGGAATTGTAGCGAAGACTCGTGATTGATCTCATTATGGCTGGGCCAAAGCCTCTCTTTCTGATGCGAATTCGGTAGAATCGAAGAGAATTTTCGAAATAAGAAAGAGTCTATTTTCATATTTAAGAGAATTGTCTTCCATTTAAAATATCGTTTTGAAAGTTGGTGGGTGGAGTAAGAATATTAGGTAAAGCATTTCCTTCGTCAAAAAGCCTCCGGAACGGAAGGCGTTCGTTTCGGTCTCAGTTGGCGTCCATTTCGCAGCCCTAATGGTGCCATCTTGGACTAGGTGTCGAAGAGTTCCCAAGGAGTGAATTCGGTGAAGTGGATGACTCGTTTCTTTGTCCGGTTGGAAGACTCGGTCAGTTGGTTTCCAGTGCCAATAATTGGTAGAAACCAAGTCTGACTGTCAACGGAGAGATTTTTTCTCAAAAAATTCTTATTGTAAGTGCCCCAGCTTCTCCTTGGCTCTTGACAATCTTATCGATGAGGTTCCTTGAATTGATTCGAGGTGAAACCCTCAGACAACCCTTTAGAGGGAACTTGATGAGCGGGCATCGAGGAATTTCTCTGCTGTTCCCGGCTCTCATAAATGGTAGAAATGACTCCTCAAACTCCACATTATCCATATGCCTAAATTCTTTCATTTATAGAACTGGGAATGGGAAGAGGAATAAAAACCGGCAGTCCTTCTCTTATCCTTAACTGGAACAGGGAAGGAAAGTCCTTCAAAGAGCAAAGAGCAATAAAGGCCGGCGCGGTGCCATCCATTTTCCTATTGAAAAGGAAGGCGGGAAAGAATCCTAGGAAAGAACACGCTTGTGAAAGCAATCAAGCCCAGCGACATACGCGCTTACTTTTTATTTCATTTTAATCAAATTTCAGGCTGGCTCTTCTGCTTCCCCTTCTCTAGTCTATCTACTCTAGAAACTCGTCTCAAGCCTTGAAAGAAAATCAGTCTTTTGTGTGGCTGGTAATTTCTTTTCATAAGATATAGCTGTTCCTGCTTCCCTTTCTCGAGGCCGCCCTTTTCTACCTGTCGTTCGGGAGTTCGCTCGCAAGAACGTCGCGTACCAAGGGAGATCTTTCGATCACTCTCTTAGCCCCGACGCCCAAGGCACGCCTTCATCTCTACCCACCTTTTTGAATTCTAACCGTGACCAGCCATGACAAGGCTGAATGGATTAGAACCCTAGACTCGCTCTACTTACCGAAAACAAAACTCTTCTTCCTAACAGCTGATCTGCGACATCTTCTCTCTCTTCTTATTCATGCTACCGGTAAAGAGAAGGTTTGGATGTCAGGATCAAGAAAAAAAAGACCACTTTCGTACATAGGTGGAATGAACTTTCTTCTTTTCCGAGTGACTTGCTTAGTGGAAATGCTTGAGTGTCACCCGGGTAAAACGCGAGAAGTCTCTTCCCTTCGGTCAGCCAAATATCCGAATCATTGACTTCCTTCAATCTTCCGAATTCGGAAGAAAAGAATTTCTACCCTCCTAAAAGCAAGTAGCCTCCCTCACTTTTATGTTCTAGAAGTAGTCTCCTTTGGGGTTAAGGGTCTAGCATTACCTCCTTTTTTTCCTTAAAACCTTAAGTAACTTAGTGCAACATGGCAAATTTCATTGAGAGGAATCAGAAAAGAAATGAAAAACAACTCGAAAAGAATCTGGAGCATCCTCAGGTTTAGGTATTGTTCGTCGTACCAAGCACTTCTTGGCGAGCTCTAATATGATCAGATTTATAAGTAAGCATCTCTTGTAAGAGAAACACCAAATCCCTCTAGAGCCCAAACCTCCATTTCTCCTACCCGTTGTCCCCCTTGTTTGGCCCTTCCTCTAAGGGGTTGTTGTGTAACAAGTGCATAATGCCCGCTGGAACGTCCATGTATTTTATCATATCAGCAACTTGATGAATTAATTTCAAGATATAAGGCTTTCCTATTATAACAGGCTGCTCAAAAGGATCTCCCGTTCTTCCTCTACTTTTTTACCGGGTTCAAATACCCACGGATTTGCTGTTTGCTTACCGGCTTCATATAATTCAGAAAATACTAGTTTTCTCGATGTTCATATCTCTCATCAAAAGGTGCTACGTCCTTGGTCAGTCCAAACAAAGCAAAGATAGGGAGGCTCCTCACATGTAATCAGTTGCAAGGAAAGATGTGCCCCTTTGTTTAAACAATAAGTCCGCGAGTGCTGTTCCTGGAGGGAGGGAAGTAAGAAGTGGCTGTTAGAAAGTGCTGCTCCAGCTCTTGGTAAGCATCATCCGTGACGGTTGGGTTAGGCTTTCCACTTTGGCCGAAAGAGCTTCTTTGCCCGGGCTTCTAGCTTTGTTCGAAATAGGGTGCTGTAGCGCTTTCTTTCTAAAAGCTATAGGCGATCTGAAGCGTAGGCAGAGGACCCGGGTCTAGCAGGAGAAGCGGTAGCTTGAAGCAACCTTTCAGAAAGAGACCGCAGTCGTGTCCTAAATACGATGATTTTTTCTCGCTAGGTTTAGTGTGAGTTCTTTCTCCGCTACTTCTCCTTTACTTCTGGCATTTCATCCATGCTATTTATCTGTGAATTGAATAAGGAAGAAGCCCGAGACTGTTAAGCTATCGTATTGTCTCCAGGAAGCATAGGTAGTTTCAAAGACGTAGCGTGGGCGTATACCATATAAGAGTCAATCCCCGGGAAATTTCCGTAAAAAGGAGAGCCCTCCTTCTAAACAAGACGATTTACCGCAATCGCCTCAGGACTCCACCTCTTTCTTCGGCGGGGGAACGAACTTCTGCTACACGAGGACTCGGTGGCTCTCCTATTCCTATCTCTTGGATGACCTCTCTTTTTTCAGACTAGCTTTCAGACCTAGGGACGGTTGAAGCCTATTCAATCAAGAAAGGCCTGACTTGCTTGCTTGCCTTTCCAAATGAGAGGACGAAGAACCTAGGCGCGGATTGGGCTCCCGAACCAAAGGTAAGCTCCTACAGCGCCTTAGGACTAGGACTGATCGGATATGCCTTCCCTTCTGACTTTCCTGAGCGAGTAGGTGATGCAGTCTAGGGTTACATGCCTGCTTCTCATAACCTACTTCTTATTACGTTACGACTTTTTTCCGCCCCCTCACGCTATAAAGTAGATTTCCTTTCTTATGGTCTATCCCCTCGTACCCGTCAGTCTAAGCCGGCTCGTAGGCTATTGGTTCTGGGGGAGGCAAATCCAGATAAATTGCTGGAGGATTTCCTTCTGCGAAGGGTCGGCTGTCATCAATATCAGGTTATTTAGCCTGAGGTTGAGCGGAAAGCTGAGTTGAAAGCTACTCCAATTCCGTTCCCCAGTGATTGCCAATTCTCTTTCCACTGAAGCAAAGGTGCGCCTTGAAGGTACGAGTCTATTCCTTCCTCCCGGTTGATTCGTCAACGAGAAAGATCATCTTTACTTGAAAGGCGTCACTCTTTATATTATCCGTATTGCAACGTGACGTATACTTCAACCTTCTCTCTCCCCATTCATTTCGAACCTCCGACAGTCGAATAGCAAACCTGTCTGTCCTGTTGGGAAGGCAGGACGAGAACTATAGTATAGGACGGGAACTAGAGTGCTCTAATTGCTCCTTCTCCGGTTGAAACCACTGTTGCCTGATCCGGAACCAGCTCTAGCTACTGTTCCATCTCCTGCACCGTTCTGCGCCTTTTTGAATGAAACGCCTAGCTTTGATGCTTTCTTCTTACCCACGCGAGATTGTTACCTAGGTGAGAGCTCTGCGTCCGTCTTGGACTGAGGGGCGCGAAGTCGGGCCTACTTTTTTTTTAAGTGCAAGTCCTGCCCTGCCTATCCCCTAAAAACCTAAGCGGCCCACCTGAGCCTTGAAAGCAAGAACTGTACGAGCCGAACGGACGAAACAAGCGAGTCCTACTTTGACTGCCTTGTCTACCCACCCACTACACAGGCCTGAGTTAGGTACAAAGGCACTCACTTTTAAGCATATCGAGGCTAATGTAAATTAGTATGCCAAAGGGATAAGTCGATCCAAGCGAACCGAGCAAGTCATTTCGTCTTTTCGGGATGAACTTATCGTGCGCTACGCCAGGCTAAAGACAAGAAAGAAGAAAGAGCGCACCCCTCTCGTGGTTGGGAGCTTCACTCTGCTAGTTTCCGCTGTGGTCTTCCCTTCGTGAGCTCCTTGGCTTGACAATAGAAAGCGGAACTGCTCTTTCGTGCAAGACAAGAACGCTAGAGGTAGAGACACATTTACAAGACAAGGCCGGAAAAATGAACATTTTCAAATTGAGTAGTAGCTCTTCCCGAGCTGCTTTCTGACGCTAAGCTAAGGCCATCTGAGAAGGAAGAAGACGCATCTTCCAATAATAAGTACCACAGCCGGCAAAGTTTTTAGAGTCGGGTTTAGGGTTTTGATTTTCTTATCAGAATCCATACCAGGAGTTTTGGAGAAAGGCCAACTTGGCTTTCCAGTCTAGTTGTCGAGCGGCAGTGTCGTAAAGTATCCCTTACTTATTTCTGTTCCCCCGTGACCCTCTATTTAGTAGTACTCTCCGTCTGTCTTCCTCTCTTTTTTTTTAAGTATGAGTCACGAGTCAAGTCAAAGGAAGGGATACAGAAGGCGCATTCCTGCCCTGCCTGTCCGCTTAGTGAATTGATCTCTTGTTTAGCGAATCGGGAATAAAAAGCCTAGGTCTCTTTCCTTTAAATGCTTTACCCCGGCACCCAGCTCAAGAGTCAGATTCTGGGGTTCAGGAATAGAATAGGGGAAGAGGGAGTCTATTGGTATGGGTCCTAATCGCTCGTAACGATCCTTGCGGATCCCTTCTGTCGTCTCGGTCTACTTGCCTCGTCGGCGTGCTCCTACCTTTCCTTTCCCTATCGAGGACTGGAAGGATTTTCCGTCCTTTGCTCTAACCACGGGATTAGTTCTGTTCTAATCACTTCGATTCCCGTACACGAATACCTTCCTTCAATCAAATAGATTGATTCCCTACCCGGAGAGAGTACTCTGGATTCCCTTTCTTAAATTTCTGTAAGCGAATCCCTTCGATTACTTTTCTAACTAATAAGGCTAGGAATCGCTACTTTTTCTTCTCTGCACGAGGGGTGGCTAATCCCCCTTCCTTCTCTTATGATTGAATCTATATGCCTTCTTTCTTAGGACTATTTAGGGGCAAGAAGATTCTATTCTAAATGGCAAGATTGCCTCTATCAATTCTACGGGTTTTCTTAACTAATCGAATTACGACGAATAAGACCGAATCACGTGCTATCAATAAAAAAGACGACTTATCTGAGATTGACCGCTATTCCCACATTGATTTTTGCGATTATCCTCTTCTCCGGTGTTCCCACGGGGCGGTAACTCTAAGGGAGGAGTGAAAACCCGGAATTCTTTATTAATAGCCGAGTAATTGATTTGAGGAATAAGGCTACGCTCCTGAAGGCCGATGAAAGTATCTTAACTGTCTGAATCCATTAGGTTCTTCGATTTGTTCAGAAAAGAAACGAAAGACAAGAAAACATCTTTGATTACGATTAAAAGGAACAATCTCAAATAGACCAAGATCCAATTTCGGGTCATTTCTTGGTGAACATAATCTGCCATAATCTCTTCGATCCCTTCATTTATATGCCAGAATAAAGAGAGATTGGGTAGGAAAGTGGAAGAGACTTTTTTGTATATGATAATCAAAGGGAGCAGCAAAGCTGCAGTAATTCTTTGGAAAAGCCCGATTCTCTTTGTCTTCGAGCTTTCATTCCTCAATCCACTCTTTCGTTCCTTCATATACCCCCCCACCAATAGATAGAAACAAATAGGAATAACCAAACCACGTCTACAAAATGCCAGTACCATGCAGCTGCTTCAAAGCCAACGTGATGCTCCTTGGTCAGATGACCAAGATATTGGCGAATACCACATATGATCAAGAAAAGAGTACCTATAATCACATGAAAACCATGAAAGCCAGTTGCTAAGAAAAAGGTAGAACCATAAATACTATCCGAAATAGTGAAGGGTGCTTGATAATATTCCATTCCTTGAAAGCCAGTGAATACTAGAGCCAGTAAAACGGTAGCTGCTAAAGCATAAACTGCTCGTTTTTCCTTCCCCGCGAGTATAGCATGATGAGCCCAAGTTACGGCAGCTCCGGATGAAAGGAGAATAAGGGTATTAAGAAAAGGGATTTCCCAAGGATCTAAAACCCCAATCCCTTTTGGGGGCCAAATACCTCCGATCTCTACCGTAGGCGCCAAAGAAGAATGAAAAAAAGCCCAAAAAAAAGCAAAAAAGAACATAACCTCCGATACGATGAACAGAATAAAACCATATCGAAGTCCTAATTGTACGACTTTGGTATGATGTCCTTCCAACGTGGACTCACGTAGAACATCGCGCCACCATACAAACATAGTATATAGGATAAATAGGAGGCCCAAACTGAGAAGTGTTGCACCCCCTTGAAATGAGTGCATGTACATCACACCTCCAACGGTGGTTGCCAAAGCTCCGAGTGAACCCGAAATAGGCCATGGACTTGGATCTACCAAATGATAAGAATGCCTCTGAGATTCAATCATAAACGACTTTGCCTCGGTTTACCCTCCCCTTCACCCCCACCGGATTGCCAAGCATTTGGTACTGAGTTTCCTCCTCCCTTTTTAGTAACAAAATAAACCAGAAGTAGGACCAAACTGAGAGTTAGCAGCATAAAGAATGGGGCCCATCAGCCCTCATGTATCCTTGTCAGTACTCTAATCGGTCATTCTGACTCTTTTTGATTGAACAGCTATGACACGAGCCGTGAACAGCTTGTTCTCCTTTCGGTTAAAGCTCTCTAGCTTCTAGTTGTATAGAAGGTGCCGAACCATGGCTTTAGGAAAGGTACCGTCTGTCTTCTCTTAATCTATTTCTAGCAGGAATGATTTCGGTGGGTGGGAAAGCACTAGCCCCATTTATGGTTTTTGATCGAGTCAATTCATCTGTCCTTCCTAAGCGCTTTGCTTTCGGGCGATGCCCTTACAAAAAACTTCCTTAAGCCATGTCCTTACCACCAAAAGCAGTTATGCCGACAGTGGCAAGAGCTTCTTCTTGTTCTTCACTAATTCCGGCTAGGGTGAGAAACTCCTAGTGCTAATCTCTCTAAGAAGGAAGAGCCGATTCGTAATAACCTTTCTTTTCGCTGCCATAAGACAGCCCAGGTATTCCCGCAAAAAACGAATTGAACCGGGTCTGGCTGAGCCCTTCTTTCCTTCCTCTAGAAATAGCTGCGGTTAGGCCTGAAAGCCTTCATCGGAGAGTCGTGAACAAGCGAAAGAAGAAGTTCCGATCCCAGCTTCTTAAACAAGAGTTCACAGTCCAACGTATTCAATAGCAATTCCATTGCTCGGGTATTTACTCTGTGCTGTGGCTAATTCGCCCATTAAGGAAAGAATTGAACCTGCATCTTTCAAAGAGTTAGACCGGATCTTGCTAAGACAAACCTTGGATGTTGATGGAGAAAATCCTGCTAGAAATAGGAAGTTGGCAGAGGTAGAATCGGCATCTGTCCTGCCTGCTCGAAAGCCTGCCTTGGCTAGGCTGCTTTAGATTTAGAATAATGGGCTCTGGGCCTTGTGGCAGTGAGAATGGGGCGCGGTTCGCTGAAAATAAAAAGAAGAGGGCTATGGGCCAGTTTCCCTCATAAAGAAATGCATCACTTCTGGATTACCAGACTACATCTGCCTATGAGATTTCACCTTCTACGACATAGACCATTTCGAATGATAGCGGAATGACTCAAGGCTAAGGCCCAAGCAGCAAGAAAAAGAAGGAGCTGCAGAGATTGCTAGGACAGGTACATTTCCTTCGAAGGGAAGGGCTTTCAGCGACCAAGCGAGTAGTTTACACCTTGCTAATGACATAAGTAAAGACACCAGCTTAAAAGCCCCTAGATAGTAATACGTAAGAGGAAGGTGACTAAGCAACTATGCTACTATTAGCACCCCAACCTAAAACCGACTACTGGAAATCCTACTAAGGACGGGCATTCCCTAGTCTTTGGATCACTTGAATCTGACTCCTGGTAAGAAGATCTTTCTATTTTTTTGCCTTCTACCGAATTTCTCCCATCTTCTCTACATCAATGAACTCACTCCATTAGCCCTTACATACTCAAGAGATGCAAAGATAGACTGAGATCTCAGCTAAAAGAATCTCACGATTAGAAGAATTTATAGGTGATTACCTTATCGGGACCCCAAACGCAGGTTTTGAAGCTTAAATCCCGTTGTCTCGTCAAAAAGAAGATAAAGACAAAGCATTGACTTTGTCCATCATTTGAATCTGATTCCCTGGCCTCTACAGACTTGCTTGGAAACCCTTTGAAAGGAAGGGTTGGGACTATTCCCAGATCGGACCAGCCACCCCTTCACCAGCCTCTTATTGTCTTTTGTTTCGGTATGAAGTATAATAAATTTTCCCCTGCGAGAACACAACAAACAAGGAGTTCCGTTGTTGGTCTTTTCCCAGTCAACCACTTCAAGTGGAGAAAGCGGGTTTATGAGGGTGACAACCAAAATTACGATACTATACCCAAGGGCTCTCCTTTGATGGCACACCCAACCTAGGACAGTGTACAGGCGCTTATCCAAATCCCACGAAGCTGAAGCACTCGGTTTACGAGCCGCAGACGCTAAAGCAAACGCTCTTGCAAAAGCATCCGAAGACGCATCAGTAAACGTAGAAAGAGATCCTATTCCCTAAGGTAAGGCCTTTGCTATCGCTTGAAACTTCCTTACTTCCCATAGGAAAGGGTGACCATCTTTAAAGCGACTTTCTCAACAAGCTCTAGCTCTAGGTCTTCATCTTTGTAATTTGTAAAAAGTCTCTTCCTTCTCTTCTGACTTCCTTCCCGCGGGGTTGGCCTTTCGCTTCGCTCTAGATCTTCAAACTCTCCTAACCCTTTTTCGGAACTCTTCGGGATCTCACTCGCTGCCTCACATGCAGGTCGATCCTAGTTCGTGCTTTCCCTCTTATTGACTGGTCGACCAAATGATATCGCTTCCCTTTCATGAGGCGGGGCGGGGACGCCACTAGCCCCATTGGCAACCTTCTGAACCAGATATCTCGGGTTCACTCCTCGAACTCGTCACTGTCGGAGCACACCGATAGACCAGGGAACGAAGGCTATAACATAGGAATTAGGTTGCTTGTAAGACTTCCCCTTCCTCCTGCTTAGTTGTCTACTAGGCTGAAAGCGTGCTCTATTGCCAATCCGAATGGTAGGTTGTAGGTTACTTTCCTCCAATCCTCTCTTGGTGGAGTCCTTTGCCTATCACACAGCTCTTGCGCTCTCACAGCGCTCTCAATCCCGTTATCGGAAGAACTTCCCCTTTCTCTTCTTAGCCCGGTTTCTTCTTTTTCTTCTTCTTATCCACTCTTCTTATGTTTTTGCTTCTAGACCAAACGGTGCCCTTCTTGGAGACAAAGGAACTCGATTTTTTCATGCGACTACGGTGTGCAGAAGGCAGAGAAACAGAATTCAAAGATTGAGACTTGAGAATGGGGAATGGGGTTCTGATGATGATATTGTTAAAGGATAAATTTTCAGGCATTTTCAATCTCTTTTCTGTTCAGTGGAGTCTATTCCTGCTCATCACCCTCCTCTTGATAACCATCCTTGTATTTCTAGTGCTCAAGCTGATTTGCTTATTGCTCCTGTCTCAAAGTAAGAAGTTTATGCTGCTATTCAGGCAATGAAACCGTATAAAGCCCCTGAACCGGATGGGCTCCAACCCGTCTTTTTCCAAAAATATTGGGATATTGTAGGTGACACAATTTTCGATCTTGTATGTTCTGCATTTGAGTCAGGGACCTTTCCTATAGAATTGGAGAATACTCTTATTGTTCTTATTCCGAAAGAAACTCACCCCACTACAGCAGCTCATTTTCGTCCTATCAGCTTATGTAATGTGGCTTATAAAATTCTCACCATGAACCGTTTAATTTAAGACCTTGATGAGATTGTTAGTCCCGTTCAGGCTAGTTTCATCCCTGGCTTCTGATAATGTCATCATTGCTCAGGAATTACTTTATTCGATCCGTCGCACTTCTTCTAGACAAGGAGGTATGACTATAAAAATGGATCTTGCTAAGGCGTATGACAGAGTAGATTGGACTCACTAATACTCCCCGAGATTTTGGCTTTCCGGATAAATGCGTAGAGCTCATTATGAATTGTGTTTCCCAGTCCTCTTTATCTATTGTGTGGAATGGTCAAAGGCTTTCCTCCTTTCAGCCTAAACGGGGTCTCCGACAGGGTGATCCATTATCTCCTTATTTGTCTTATGTATGGGGAAGCTCTCTCTTTTAATTGAGAGGAAGGTTAATCGTAATGAAAATGGAAACCTGTGAAGACCTCTCCTACTGGACCTGCGCTCTCACACCTCTTTTTTGCTGATGATGTTATCCTTTTCTCGGAAGCTACAGTGGCTCAGGCTAGAGTTATCAATGTTACGTTGAATGATTTTTGTCGTTACTCGGGTATTAATGTCCAAAAAGCAAAGGCTTTTATCTCGCCGAAGAGACGCCTCAGTTAAACATAGCTTTTACCCTGGGGAAATATTTGGGAGTCCATCTTGTTACAGGTAGAGTTACAAAACACATGTTTGAAGATGTTCTTTCCAAGATCAGGAATCGTCTATCAGCAAAAACTCTTGCCCTTTTGAAGCTGCTTTCCTCCTTTCCTCCACTACTATTCAATTCTCGACGATTTGAGAGTTCAGATATTTTTATTCATGATATTGATCTGATTCGATATCATCGAGATGGAATTCATCCCATTGAATTTAGAGGCGAAAGATTTATCATCTCTTATGGGATTAAATCCCGAATTATTGTGAAGTAAAGAAAAACGAAACGATGAGATTATGGAAGTAAATATTCTCGCATTTATTGCTACTGCACTGTTCATTCTAGTTCCTACTGCTTTTTTACTTATAATATATGTAAAAACTGTTAGTCAAAGTGATTAATTTGAATGAAACTTTACTTCTTAGTTCTTATCAATATCAAGAATTAACGAAATAAAATGAAAAGAAAGATTTGTGTTTAGCGGGACAGGATCACCGGGAATGGAATACATAAATTAGAAAAAGAGAAGTGTGTACCCTTGACCAACTAGAGAAAGGAGATATTGATTTGGTACCACACCGAACAAGCAACCGGATTTACGTGCAGCTCCTTCATGTGCCCCCCCTGACCCCCCTCCTCCTTGAACTCGTTCCAGGCATGGGATGTATTTGTTGAATAAAAGAATGTGTACTGTTGACCAGATGAGAGATCTGAAAAATGGAAAGCCTTTTTCTTGCTTCGCTTACATGCTTGTTCTATGAGTGGACTACTCCATGGAGGAATACTCCTTAATGTCATATACTGGATGCTCGAGGCTCCCCCAATCGAAAGCTGCGGCAGTTGGGGAGTTTCAAGAAGACCAATGAGCACCCATTGATCGAGTTGGGGAGTTTACCTCTGCCTTCTTCTTTCCGATTGATCAAGTAAAAAAAAAGAAAGTTGATTACGAGACTTTCTGATAGAGGATAGTTTCCAGTAGAGCGGGAAGGCTTAGTTAAAAGGAAAGGAAAAGCTTTGACGACTGGGCGGACATACCGAATAAGTGGAGAGAAGGAATAGACCTAGGAAGGAAAGCCCCTCGATACAAAGGAATTGACCCCGGACAGCAGGTAAGGAAATAGGACAATTTCTCAAAGGCTTCTCCGATAAAGACGATCGGGAATGGGGCTCCCTCTCACCAGAGTCTTAATCTCAAAGAAAGGGAATTGGCCCTGATACGGCTTCGAAGACTGTTAGGTATGGACTGCTAGCGGACTGGAAAGAAGGACTTCTTTCATCCTAAAAAGAGTGAAAAGTACCTCAACGAATAGAGAAAAGTCAAGAAGAAAGTCTAGCCGGAAGAAACGAATTTACCTACGAAAAAAGAAACTACATGAAAGCAAGCAGAGGAAGCTGAGAGAGAATGGAGGGCAGGGACCCTAATCGACGCAAGGAAGAAAGGGAAGCCTTAGCCGATACGGGAATGGGGATAGACTGATTAACCTACCTTTGAAGAGCTGAAAATCCTTAGATTGCTACCAACTAGACTAACAGATAGAATGAAGAGAGTGCTGGACTTACATACGTTATTTCCTACAAGTTTAAGAAGGGAACTTCTTTTTCAATTGGAAGTGGTGTGTACCTTAACCAAACAAATCTAGTTTAGTGGTAAGGTGTATATGACTTCTTTCGCTTGTTCAAAGAAGATTCTAGTCTGCTTTAAGTGAAATCGTGAATCAAAGCAGAGGTAAAAGAGAGCTTCTTTTTCATATGAGATTTCGATCGAGAATTCTATATAGAGAGGCTAGAGGCGAGATACCATACCGGCCTAGCCTAAGACATGCAAACCTTAGGATCTTGGACGATAGAGAGATTTTGAATTCCGTAAGTAACTTAATTAGTGCTTTTCTAAGAGTAAAAGAAAGGGACACCTGTACCGGCGCCCTTCTTTTCATTTGAAAAATTCGTAATCAGTCTTATTCGCTGAACAAAGGGAACGATCCTAAGTGGCCAAACGAAAGGAGAGCAGACGGTTAAGCAAACCCTAGTTAGTGCGTAGAGAACGGGTATGGTGTTGAAAGCAAAAGAAAATGGCTAAAAGTAGGAAGCCAAAAGGCTAGAGAAAAGGAAAGGCAGAAGCCTAAACAAAACCAAAGAGAGGCTTAATTTAGCGGCACACGAAACTTAGAACGTCGGCAAGAAGATCAAAACATTTCTTCTTTTCCTGCCGCCGATTTGGCATTTCATGCTTATCCGAAGATCTTCCTTCTGCTTGCTTTATGCTTTTGGAGAGAATCCTTTCTGCTTTGTCCATTTCATTTGATTAAGACTCACTCCGCTTAGGCCGCATCTTTGCTTTATTTATTACGTACCAGTGCGTAGGTGTACTTCTGTGCCCCTCCCTTTCGGATTCGGATTTCGTATGAGAATTGGAGTCTGTCGATTAGGGATTGGTGGCATAACTTCCTTCTGTCGCATCTACTCTCGCTTCGTCAATGGAAACTCGTAGGCGTAGGCTTGCTTCGCTCACTCGTATCTGGGCTGGCTTAGAATCAATGCTTTGACCGCTAATGCCTAATCCAAGACCTCTTGCCGATTCCCAGACCTGGTTCACGCTTGAAAGCCAGAGCTAGTCTTCTTCCCCCAATCTACATGGGCCGCTACTAATAAGAGTTGAGCTGCCGAACCACTACCAGTAGTCCTTCCTCCAACAGATGGGTAGCTGCTGATTCTGTAACAGCTTTTTCTTATCCCCCAGGGAAGTCAGTAAGGTAGCAGGAAGAGATCTACTAGGCCTTGAGTCGGGTTTGAACTCCTCTCACTACTCTCTTTGGTTCTGCCTTTAAGTAAGAGGCCTTACGAGGGCTAATTTCCACGCCCTTTCTATTGCTTGCCTCGCCCCCAGGAGAGTTAGGTTATGCAAATAAGCGCATCGTAAACAAGGTGCATAGCGGTCTTTGCAAGAATAGGGGTTCCTGAATAAGGAATTGTCTCTAGAACCCTTGATTGGGCCGAGAAAGGAGAATGTTCAAAGCGATACGATAAGAGAACAGGTCTTTTTGGATAAGCTGTTGCCGCTCTTCTGTTAGAGCTCTTTAGTCCCAAAGAAGATCTCCCCTTACCTTAAAAGGGAGCGTCTCGGTGTTCTCGAAAGGGAATTCTTTGACCGGCGGGTGCGAATCGGTAGTTGTTAAACTAGCTCTGGCTTGATGACTGCTTTACTTTTAGCTTTTTGCGTGGGGCATAGAAGGAGTTGATCCTGGTCGAGGTAAATGGATTATGGATTTAGGAATAAATACCCGGTTCCAGAGAAGGTGCAGATGAATAAGCTTTTTCTGAGCGTAAATAGTAATAGAGTCCTTAATGCGTAACGTAACAAGGGAGCAAGAAAACAGATGCGCCTTACTAAGCCCAGAAAGGGGCTGCGGTTCTTCCTGAATAGCCTCTCCTGTCGAGCCTTTCTTTGCAAGTCTTACCTAAACTCTTCCGAATAAAGCCTAGAGAAGAAGGAGCTACTATGATTTCTTCATTATAGATTAAGATCTTCTTCGAACTTAATGTACAAATAGATAGAATAGCAGCAAATAACATCTTTCTAGTCGCTGCATTTGAAAAAAGAATTGAGGCTTGATTGAGAAAAAATGATTCCCCCCAGAGAAAGAAAGAGACCCCCTTACTTAGTGAGTAGTGAAGAACTATAGAGAAAAAGTTGGTTGGTTGTTTACCAACTAACAGCATGGGACGTTTGGGGCATTTTTTCTCTAGATACGAAATTAAAAATTCTTGACCATCTCTTTTTTTAGCTTAGACTAAGGGCACCGATTCCTAGTGCTATAACAGAAACTGCCCTTAACGCGCAAATGAAAGCCCTCACAACACTCGATACCTGCAACTGCTCCTGCTTTTGGTAGTAGATAAACAGGTAAGGGATCTGTGCTTTGCCTTCCTTAGTAAGCCTTCTGCTCTATCGATAGTCCTTGAGGGGATCTCTTACTTCATCGGAACGGACACAAAACTATGGATAGATCCCTGGTTGAACGGCTCACCGTTGATCCACCAGCCATCTAGGTCCCAAAAAAGACACTAAAGTAAAGGAAGGGGCACTTCTTTCGGTCGATTCAATGCTTTTATTTGCATTACAGGTCATTTTAGAGGAAAGAGATCTCGTTTTCAGTCTTTTAGCTATAAAATCTTCATTCTTATGCAATTTCGAGTTGGTAGATTCATTGATGCCCCTGCCGATAGAATGGAATGCATGATTTTCGATCTTGTACCGAACTGAAGACCAACTGAATCTCGATAAAGAAAGAGAAGTACAAAAGAAAGAATGAAACTCGCATACCGTTCATCTCAATCGCACTTTTCTTATGATATTTCTTGGTTAAAACGTCCGTGGCAATGTAGGACCAATGGTAACAGAGGTCCGAGTCACATCAGGCTCTGAAAGAGTGGTTTTTGCTTGTTCTTCATCCTCTTCTCTTCCTTCTTTAGGTTGCTGCCTATCGACTTTTGGAGATAACAAGGCCATGAATAAAGAAAAGAGAATGACTGTTTCCGATTGCCCGGAAGAGTGCTTTCCGCCTTCGATTGATTGAGTGCGAGCTCTTTCGTTTTCGAAGGTTAAGGCACGAAGTGCTTAGTTGAACAAAGTGAGACTAAGGGAAGAGCCTTTCAAAGGTCAGGAGCCTCTGTGTAGCCCACACACCAAGGCGATGACGTAGCAGGTTAAATATAAATAACTAAGGCCATTGTCGATCCCAGACCAAGTGACCTCAGGGAGTCAGATTAGGATTCAGTGACCAAGGGAAGGGGTAGGAAGAAGAAGCTCTTATTCCGATTCCTCTAGAGAGATGCCGAGAAAGAGCTCTTTTCTCGGGGTTGAGGTTGAAGGAAGGACAAAGAAAGCGCATTTCGTCCGCTGCTCTTTGAGACAAATCTGCTGTTCTTTTATCAGTTGACTTTGGTGCTGTCGTATAAAGAGGAGAAAGGCTGCTTTCTTCCTGTTCTTAGCTCGAAGGGTAGTTAAGTGACGAAAGGGTATTCAGTCACCCAAGGTCCCCAAGGGAAGGGGTATGACAGCACTCTGCATCTTTCTTTGTTGGGATTGCTTTGGCCTTCTGTTGTGAGTGAAGGAGATTTCGATTAAGCGGGGGAAGGAAACCGAGCCAAGTAGTTCATTTCGAAAGCCCTTGGTCCAGTGCTTGGGCGCCGATGCAGAATAAAAGGAAGCGGCGCAGTATTGGTGCCTGGGGCAATAGGAAAAGGCGTAAGCGCGGCGATCTTGACGAATAGGTTCTTTTTTGGAAGCAGGCGAAAAAGGCCCATTTCCTTATTCTAAGAGTTATCTATCGCTCCGGGAAGATGCTCTTTTCAAATTGAAAGGAAGAAGAAGTGATTCGAGGAAAAATCGATGGCATCGCTTTTGCTCTTCCCACCGGTCTCTTTTCCGCTCTTGGTGGGTTGGGTATTAGAAAGAGGCCTCAGCCTAGAAGAGAGTTCAGTGAGCCATTAGCAGCTCTGGCTCACAGCTTAAATCGGAACTAGCTTTCGAACCAGATATTCGCTACGCCCCTCTTCCCCTGAAGCTGCGAGAGTGACTAGAGAAATGGTAAGTCAGTCTCATTCTATTCCCTGAAAGAGTACCCTCCGGCTCAGGGCAGGTGCTGAAAGCAAGAAAGAGTTTGTTTATCTTATAGTAAGAGAGAGATTGTGATAACAAAACTGCGATTCAGGGATTATAAGATTAGAATAGAAAGTACTCGAAGCTTGAACCCACGAGAAAGAAGGAAGCGGCAAGGAGAGTTCGTTTGCACTAATCTATTGACTATCCCCCAATCCCCGATCTACGAATAAAAGGAAAGATCGGACAGGTATTCACTCCCATTATTGATAGAAGAGACCAGAAAGGGAAGAGAATAGAGTCGTGGACAGGGATCCGGATCTAAGAGTTCTCCTTCCTTGTGTAAAAGTGTAAAGCTCTCGTACTACTTTTTGTATACCTGGAGATTCTTTTCGAGTTGTTTTTCTTTGTAATCGTAGAGAGATTGACTAGTTGACTAGGTTGAAAGATAGGTACGAGATAACCCGGGAAGGCTTATTTACCGACTAGCCATTCTATCTGATAGTTCTACTAGCGAAGGGTTGACAGAACTAAAAGCGCACATGCATGAGCATGAGATTGATGCCCTGATGGCAGGAAGACCAGCTTCGCTTCTTGAGCTTACTTGGTCACCAATAGCTTCTAGGGTTAGAAATGTTCGAAGAACACCAATCTCGACAAAAGAAAGAAAGTGTAGGAGCTAGTCTCTTCGCAAATGATTCATTCGTGGACAGGCTAGATAAGCCGTAACTATTCTCTTACAAAATTAACGATGCTCTTCGATGCGCGAGTATAAACCGAGTCTCTGTTCGGGTCTCTTCTTTCATGGCTCTTCTCTCTTAGAGCCTTGTAAATATACTTCCTTCTTTCTTTTTTTTTCCATTTTTTCAGGTCTCTTTCATGCTGGAATTTCTCCTCCTGATAAAATGAAATACTTTTTTCTTATTGGATCTATTTTTTTAAATTTTAGTCGAGGAAAAGAAATGAAAGGTAGAAGCATGTCGACGCGTGAAATCAATTATAAAGTAGATTCCTGCGTGATTGGCTGGAAGACGAATTCTCCTTCCCGAGGTTCAGTTCAGGTTTAGCTCTTCCATCAAACCATGGAAGACTGGCTTAATCCATTTCTCTTATTAATGTGATTTGAATTTAGCAGCATTGGCCGTAGAATCCAATATTGAGGGTGACTGACCACTAGATCTGTCGATCGAGACCTTGGTCTTCCTGCAGTGCTACAGCCTTTTGACTCTCTATGGGTTTCGGGCTAACGCCCTAAATCCTCCAACGGTGAGACTGAGTGTATTACTTTACTTTCTCTTAAGACTAAAGGGGTACGTAAAGTAGAGGTCCCTCAACTATCTCTAAAGACTTTTCTGGGTGACCAAGACATAGACTAAGATTCCTTTGTATCCGGGCGCTTACCTCGCTTGTTAGGGATCGATGCTTCGCCTCATCCGTGCTCATTGGAAACCTTGACTCTTCAATAGATTCATCTTAACTTAAGAAAGTAGTACTTTCTGTTTGCCTTCCCGTCTTTTCTCAGCGGATCAGCCACATACTCCGAAGTAACGTTAGTTACGGGAACGTAGCTATTTTTTGGTCAGGTTTTCTGGGGGGTTGGTTCCTCTACTAGAGTAGGTTCCGAACGCCTCACTTCTCTTACTTTCGGTGCTTATTTTCAATCATAAGATGGTCACCCGCCCTAAGCAACATTCGGTTCACTATAGATATCTCGAGAACTTCTCTTCTTTACTAGGATAGCACTCTTCCTTCTCAAGGATTTGCCTTTTCTTCACTTCTCCCCGCGCTGCTCAAGAATCATTCTGGTATCTACTATTCTTTCTATTCTTTCCGAACCTGGGGCTTCGCTTGCTCGCCCACTTATCCATGCGTTCTTTGCTAGACAGCATAGCATCTTTTTGTTTTCTTCCACTTCCAAGAAAGACTTGAGTGAATTAACCATTCGCTTACTCTTGTAGATCGCTCTCCTCGCTTTGTTTGTTATTAGAAATCTTTCTTACTTGGGTAGCCGGATCTTGATAATTAGAATGGGCAAAGCTCCCCCTTTCTTTGGTGATGAAGTTGGGCCGTCTTTCTTATGTCAATTCTGGGTCAACCATATTCCCATCCTTGTCTTTCTCGATGCGATTCTGTTGTGTGCGTGTTCACTATTGAAAGGACAGGATCAGTATGACCTCTGGCTCAAGATTCTGCCCATCAAGTTGAGTTTCAATCAGACTTGAGAAGTAGTCTGGGGCCGCTTTTGTAAGCCAGAAGTTGTAGCTAAGCGTGTGCATCGGAGTAACCCAGAAGGAGATGGTGGATGGGAAGGAATATGCTCGTTCTTTAAGTAGGTCGGCGAAGACGTGCTCAGAATAGAATGACTTTCCTGTCGGTCAATCGACTAGGACTTTTCTTGCAGTTACTTGCTTTAGCGCTTTAGTTAGCTCAAAAGAGAGATACTCGTTAATACAGCATCTCGACGTTCTTAGGCGGGGGCAGGATTCGAACCTGCAGTCTTCAGATTATGAGCCCGAGAAGTTAACCATTACTCTACCCCGCTTCTTACCCTTATCCTCCTGAATCCACCTTGGTCCTTCGTGCGTAGTGGTCTTCTTCTTGGACATAATCCGGGCGGGAAGCCTCCGGTCCGGTAGGGGTCTTGTCTTTCTCTTTCATACGACTCGCACGCATGTGTTAAGCATGTAGGTTTTGATCTTAGCGCTTTTTCTCTTCTTTCTTTTCTTTGGATCCTGAGACTTCTATTGTACCCACGGTGCGGTACACTGAACACCAACCAAATCTCGAAAAAAGTGGATTAATTTAAGTACGCGCAACTACACCTGTGAACTGGGAGGGACGGAATCGTAGCTACTCGGGTAGCCTGAATCTACGCTACCAGCTTTCTTCTCTTATGAAATTTCCGCTTCGCCCTTTTCAGGGGAGCAGGACAGAGAGCCTAAGGGACAGAGAAGGAAAGAGGGCGTAGGCTTGAGCTCGAAAGAAAGAATAAGAAACAAGGTGCTCTATCAGCAGATAGAAAAAAACCTTAGCTTACATGACTGAACAGATGCGATGCTTTAAGGACGGGCGGGATGCGCCGCTGCTTCCCCTGCTAACAAAAGTCAATAAAAAGTCAAGCTCACGCTTTCTTCCTTTACCACCCATGCTCACATGCAGGAACTTGATTGACATATAGAAGTTGGGTGCCTAAGTTAAGTGTGCTACGCTTTCAACAGCACTGAATTGACTTAGTCGACTCGGAAAAGCTCGGTTCGTGAAAGCGCAGTTCGCTCACTTAACTACGCACAATGGTTGTCCTATCGGCCCGTCAACTTCGCTTCGTCGACCCTCTTTGACGACTTACTAAAAGATTCGACACGTCTTAACTCAGCCTATCGTCTCATAACGAGGAAAGCAGCTAAGATAGCAATCGAGTCCATGTCCATAAAAGGTAGCGGTGCAAGGCCGTTCGTCAAAATTCCATTCCAAGGATCATCTGGAAGTCGTCCATTGGAATGGCCATAAACGTAGCCTTTCCAGCCCCTGTTCCAATCCGAAGGTAAACGCCCTAACAACCGATTCTCCGAATACTTGATCATTCGGTCGGCGAGGAAAAAGAAGAACTCTATGGAAAGAGAGGCTTATTCTCATCGGGAGAGAATGAGTGCTTCCTTATATCCAAACAAGCTTTACTATTTATTCCTTTTCCACCGACCGCTGGAACTGATCCTTCTTACTTATGTGTCATATTGTCGGGTCGGCTACCTCATCTCTCTTATCATGGAATCTTCTTATACGTTGATACACTAATTGGACAAAGAGAGGCAGGCAGGCAGGTAAGGTCTCCTTCTGGGATGAATCCTTCTTCCTATTGCTATTGCTTTGGTCCGCTTGTGACTTGTATGGAGAGGCTGCTACGATGTGGCAAGATGAAACTGACCATGCGTGACTTCGATCTAGTAGGGGCAGTCCCTGTGTTCGTTCAATGCTTTGCCGGTCAAACAAAAAATATGCATTTTTATATTATAGTAGTACAGCTGACTTCACACTAAGAAAATCTCGATTCATTAAAATAAACATCTTTCATTGCGCTAGGTTCTTTGCCAGCTAGCTTTTACGCTTTGGTTCAGCTACTCTTCTTTCTGTGATGCTCTTACTCCGACCTCCCAACTTCTTCGTTGGTATCTTCTGTTCCCTTCTCTTCTATCCAAGAGCTTCCATTCCAGTACGGGTACTACACACATCTTCTCGTCCTTTGACGTTGCTATTACATACGTTAAGGTAAACTACTCGCCAGTTAGTTAGGTAGGGGGCGCGCTATAACAATAAGCAAGGAGTAGCTCTTTCCCACTCTCTGACCTTCCTTACATGTCTATCTGTCTGTTCTTCTTGACTCTCTCTTTCTTGCCTTTGTTAGTGTTGTCTCGAAAGGGAGAGTGAAGCGGGTTCAAGCTAGAAGAAATTACTTTCTATAAAGAAGGTAAAGGAAGGTTCGATGGAATTCAAGCTCATGACATGTCTCGTTTGATCGATCATAGACTATCTCAAAAGAGAGGAGTCTTCAAATAGATGGCTACCCCAATGCCAAACCTTCATTCCCTCCTAGAAGAGAATCCATCTCGGTAGGGACGTAGAAGATGGCAGAGCTATCAAGAATGAAAAGAGATCATCCCAACACAACAGGTGACCGGGAAACAGGTTCGATAGAATGGAATGGTCCAGCAAACTGAACGAAGTCCTATCTTCACTAAAGAAGAATTTTGTCCTAACAGAAGTCTCCGTCAAGCCTCTCCCCACTATTTGTTTTTATTGTGTGCAGAGACACTCTCATCACTGATTAGAAAGGAAGAGGGGTGATCCCCGAAGGGCAGAACAATATTAGAAAGTGTCTATGACGATTTAGATGAAAAGGCAAGTCGGGTTTCACCACATATGTGTGGTACCTGGCCCCGCGCAAACGTAGACTCACTCTTAAAGAGCGGTTTCCGTACTTATTCATCACTGCCATAGTTCCTATTGTATTGGGTAGGTCCCCTTACCATTTTAAGTGAAATAGGGGAAGGATCAAGTGAACTATGGAAAAAGCGTTTTGAAAATTCAATGGTCCCGTTGCCCAAATCTTGACCCCTAACTAACCCAGCAGCATATCAAAATAGCATTCTGCTTCCTTCTTGTCGGCGATAACAATATCATCACCCAAGAGAGCATAGTTTGTACACTTTCTCTCGAGGTATACCTCGTCCGCAGCTAACCACACCAGAAAATGGTGAGATAGTGCGAATACTGGCCCAAGACGACATATATCCGAGAGGTTGGCCTGTGGCCTGTTATAAAACATACAGTGGACCCTTTTTTACTTTACAAAGGGTACATCGAACATAGTGCCATTGATGGTTAATGCCCAACAATAGCCAAGCCTCTCTCCGAACACGGTTGTCATCATCTTAGACATAACTTGCAGCGGCCAACGGTCTGTTGCTGATTTTTACGAGAAAGAATCCATGCTCCCAAGGTCAAGGGGAGCAAGTTGATTAAAGGTACCATCCACGGCTCTTTAACACAGCTGCTGCCCATTGGTGGCCGTAAAAGCCAAAGACCGATCTAGTTCCCGATGGCGAATATAAGGCCTTTTCCGCCTCCCTCAATGGACTGACCTAGTCGCCCTTCGGAGTATCCCGGATCGGCACTAGATATCATACCCAATGAACACCTAACCTTCTATTACTCCTCCTTTCTAGAGAGATAGGCAATAAAGAGAAATCGTTTGCCCTAATGATGACATCGGCTATTGGAGTGACGCCGAGGCAGAGGGAAAATGGATCTGTGCCTGAGTCAACTCATCCGGATTCTGAGCGTTCTTCGGACCATAGAACAAACTCTATTCTCGCGGAACTTTAGTTTAGAGTTTAGCACCGCGGGCGGAGCATAAGGCTTCCAATCGCTCTCTGTCTATTCCCGTGACAGTGAGACGCACTTGTTTTTGTATGGATCTTACTAGCGAAAAGGCACTGAAAGTGTTGCGCCTTCTTTCTTCTTTCCAATTTTATTTCGGGAGGGAAACAAAAAACACTTGAAAGCGATCGATCTCGATTGAGTTGACAAGTCATCGCCAGCTTTTATCTAAAAAATGCAATGATCTATTCCACCAGCCAAGCATAGATAAAAGATATACGCGCTTCTTCTTCATATCATAAAAGAGCGCTCCGACCGTCAAGCGGGCAAATGCTTGGCTTGGTAGGTTCCAGTGAACCTTTAGTCAGAGAACTGGATTGGCTTAGAGTGAAGTTTACCGTAGTAGAAAAGAGGAGCATTCGGTGGAACCGGTACAGAAATGGTTCCCATTCGACTTGGGAATTCCGTCTCTGGCTCGTGGGTTTAGCCAATGATGCTTCCTTTCTCAGCTCCTTCGGAAAAAGAACCTCAAGTCCTTGTCATGATCGCGCACTCAAGCTAAACGCTATTTGCGATCGAACTATAACAGTTCCGATGAACCTCCCATTCCGTTGTCGTCCTTCTTCTTCTTGCATTGATTTTCATTGTAAACTGAGCTTGTCGATCAAACTGTGGCTTACGTCGGACCGTACCCTAATTTATTCACTTCCTCACAACCAAGCCCTTCGAGTCTTTGTCCTGAAAACAGTTCCTTCTTCGCATCTCTCCAGTGAGAAGGATTTGGTCTCATCTCTTCCTGGAAAGCCTAAACCCTCACTCTTCCAATCCTTCCTCGGACATCAATCCCGGTAAAAGAAATAGTGTAAGTAAGAAGAAGACCGGTTAGGATCACACTAGTCCTGGCTGGCCTATTATGAAGTCTTTTCCCTCAGAACAAGACAAAAACTGGCTTGCAGGTATAGCTTGGCTTAGGAATATATCCCCACACAACTATTAGCATGCCCCGGACGAGACACCAACTCTTTCAAAGGTGGGATTCCCAACCCCCTATTCAGATTAGCCTAACATTCTCATTCTCGGAAAAGGAGATCAACATCATCACTTTCAACTAGGGTTGCATTCCAACGCGGGAAGGAACAACAAGCTCTTCTTTCCTTTCTCCTCAGCTCGATGGGCAGGCTTCCGGAAAGACCAGATGAAGATAGCGGATATTGATTACAAAACTCCTTAATCGCTTAGACAACCTTCTAACTCGCTGCAAGGAGAGACTGGGAAGCGTGACTATTCTGAAGTAAGAGGTATCGAGAGTAGCTAGAGCCAGAGGCTTATAACATAGAAGACATAGAAGAATGGATGGATGCCCGGTCTGTTTCTCTCGAAGTAAACTCTTGTAATAGAAAGAATCTCTCGCTGGTCTAGCTCCTAAAGCTAAAGAAGTAGGGCGATCAGTCGAATCAGAACCTAAAGGTCTGGAAAATTTCCTTGAATCTGAAAGCGATGGCAGCTAGTCAGCTTAACCTGCCTGTCCGTGGAAAGAAGGATAGTTGGTTAAGGGGGACGCCCAGAGTCGAAGTCGTGTAACCGTGTAACTAAGCACATAACGTATAGGATAACTAGAAAGGCTTGTATGGCTGAGTTGAGTGGAGGGGCTAAGCGCTGTTGCATATTCTAATTAGCCCTTCTTCTCTTCCCGCTTCCCCTCCGTACTGTATGTAGGGAACACCGCCTCAGAAGGTATTTGATCTGTATTTCCATTTCCAATACTCCTGTGTTAAGGAGTTTCCCTGAAAGCTATGCTATGCCTTTTTACCTCTCCCTATCCCTATACGCTGGCTGTATCGAGTGTATCGTCCATGTACGTCTAAAGTAGGAGCACCTAAAGCTATGATATCCGTAATTACATGCATCTCCTTTTTTGAAGTTTGAAGAAAGGGGCGTCCAGGACATCTTGTAAAAGAAAAGCTAATGCATCGGTTAAAACCAGAGTGGGAGAATAAGCTAAGCTTTCTTTAACGTTAAGTTTACTAGGAACCTTTTCAAAGTTTGAGTTCTGAGAAGATAAGCTTCAATCCTAAGAGCTAGGAGTTATCTATTTAACTGAACTGCATCTCGTGCTAACAGCTATGAATGCTAACCCAATCAAGCAATCCCAGCAAGGTTGTAGAGGGAAAGGAAGTGAGTTATTATAGCTAGAAGGGCAATCAACTGCCTGAAAGGCATAGGCTGGCTGCAGAGCTTAATCCCAGATATAAACGCTACGATTCACTCTGTTAGAAGGAGCTCCCGTTGCTGCTTGCTTGCCCTTTCCTCCTACTCGTATTAATGATCGAAAGTCCTATATAAGCGAAAGTCTATCTTTTCTAAATCTACCTTTGTTGCCCTCTATGAAGTGAATGAAGTAACCCATGAGTATGGGGCACGAACGCCAGGAAGTGGCCCTAGCGTTAGGGGTCAAAGAAAGAGCACTAGTTGCCTTGAAAAGACTCTCTTTCCCTGACTACTATTACTCTCATTCATTCCGAAGAAAGAAAGACACATTCAACTGTGCTTTCGACGCTCCAGAAGTGAACTGAATTGCCTTAGTTAGGCTAGAAGCGGATAGAAAGTAATATTACGGGAAGGATGAAGCAAGGAAGGGAAAGTTTGACCAACCCCATCTCATAAAATGAGGGCGAAAATCAGTGCACCTCGGGCTTTTCCCCACAGGCTGAGGAAAAGAAGAGGGACACTAAGAGATAGATAGAGAGTCTACAGTCTTAGAATAGTAATTTACCTTGATACATGCACCCGTTGGAGCCAAATAGCAGGTTCAGTTTTTTTCTGAGACTGGATGAGATGTACGGTATTCACTACACGAGATGGCGTGCAAGTCTTCACTATAACCCTTTCCCACTCAGGCAATAGCCTCTGACCAAAGCCGCCTATGGCGAAAATACGTCGTTTGCCACCACCTTCACAACTCTGACCTAGTCGGCCACCTGCCTCCCCGATCGCTGCTGCTTCCGCGTCTAACTGCGGATCTTCTGACTCCCCCAGAAGGATAGGCATAATCATATTCATTTTAAGGCTAGCTCTTGCCTATCGACTACGCTTGCTGGGTGTTCACCCCTACTTTCTATTCTATTCCCAACCCTTTCTTCCTGCTTAGCTTCGCAGGAATGCTTTCTTGCTTCCCCAGGTAGAGTCACAAAGAAACTTTCTTTCCGGGGCGAAGGGCTTTAGCGAGCTACTCCTATCATCTCTTTGGCTTTTAAGATCTCTTATCTACGTTCAAAGAAAATGAATTTCTATAGCATCAAACTTTTTTGAAAGGATAGCCCATTCTGCATTCTAGTGTGTAGCAAGCAGTGAAGTCCTTCTCTGACTTTTTCTACTGGTGAACGCTAGGCAGGAAGAGACCTTATAGCACCCAGAGGCGAGTTAAGGAAGTCAACTGGAAGTAGCTAGATATATAGGTAGTGTTCGCTTCTTAGGCATATAGAACGTCTTCCTTCTGATGCCTACCCCAGGGCATATCGTATCGTATAAGTTAAGTCCTATGGAATCTCTTTTTTAAAGGTGAGAAACTTCCGTATCTTATTAGCTTAGTAAGCTTCAGCATCATCACTAAGCGGCATTGTAGCAAGTAGAGAAGATAGCTTTGGTAAAGGAAGGAAGGCTATGGCTAAAGCACTAGTAGTAGATCTGATAGCTATGTCCCTAGTAACAGATTGTTTTCTTCTTGTTCTTTGCCATAACGCCCATTCTGGGACGAGTTGGAAAAAGAATTCCTAACCTAAACCTAGTCCCATTCCAAGACTACACTTTCTTTTCTTGGTCTGGATCTATCTCTTTTGTTTTGAATCCCCTGCCTACTAGGATACCTGGCTTGCCCCCTGTTGCTATGTTTCGCCAAGGTTCAATCTCAACTTTTCTGACCTTTTCGAATAGAAGAAAAAAAAAAGCTATTTTAATTCCGGGGTAGGTAGAGGCTTTGTTTACTACGCGTACCAGCCTTAGCGCAATGAAACTGCTAATCAAATAGAGGATTCAACTAAAAGCGAGTCAAGGGCTTTAGCGGAGAGCTACGTATTCTTTGCGAAAGAAGATGCCAAAGAGCCAGGCCGGTCAGTCAGTCAAGCTAGACATCTAGACTCTCCCCTCTTCCTTACGTCGAGTCTCTTTACCCCTAATAACATTTTTCGATTCAACTACAAGAAACTCCACTTCGCCAGGGTCGATATAATTGAGCTCGACTGAAAGGAGAACTCCCGTTGGTAAATGCATCCTCTCCTGCTAGTAGACCCTTTGCTTAGCCAATTACGTTACGGTTGACGAAGTTCAGACTCTTGACTTAAGGATGAATTTTCCAAGAGGGTAAGCAAAAGACAAAAACTTTAAGCAAGCACTCCCCTCTTCAAACCCTTGTGTCAGCGTGGAACAAAACAAGCAAGCTGCTACAATGAATGAATAATCTGAGTTTACATCGTCCGGTGGAAGAAAAGGAAAAGGAGAAGCTGCTCGACGAGCGGTTATTAAGCAAAGCATCAGAAGAGAAATCAGAAACTAAATATTCTATAATTGCTTCCCTATATTAAAAAAATTCTTTCTTCCTTTCGAGGCATACTCATCTTTATCGATATCCCCTTTCTCTTAGTCCCAGAACTGACTCAATAGGAACCGAACTCTTACCTTATCTGGTATGAACCAGTAAGCGAAAGAGAAGGGCGAAAACCGATCGAACTCTAAAGTCAAGCTTTTCACTTCATTCTTCAAGCTCTTGAACATGGGTTGAGTTCATACATTATGAATGCTTATCTATTCAAGATATACTACCAATTCCTTTGAAGTTACTACCACTACCGAATACCGAAGCAGGCTTGCTCCTTCAAAATAAGGTGGCTAAGACAAACAAGACAGGGGGCCTATTCCAATAACTTAACTGGCAGTCGGGCTCTATTATGCCTATTCAACATATTACGATTGTGATACAATTCCATTGCCTGCTTTTATTCATGTTCGTGCTTACTTGTATGCCGGAACTTCAAGGTCAATAAATAAGGACTCCTATCCTAGAAACTCGGTCTGCTTGCTCCTACAAAAGCTCATACGGTGTGTCTCCTATCCCGATACGAGTTATCTTCTGACCGTTCCCTCGTGCTTGTTTCAGGAAGCACTTCAGACGAAGATTAATGAGGCTCAGCAGGCTTATAAAGTACTCCAAGACCACGTTACTAGCGTTGAACAGGCGAGGGCTCGAGCTGAGGCTGACAAAAGCTGTGACAGCGGGCCGTCTCTGCGAATAAAGATAGAGACATGGATAGGAAGAAGGTGCTTCTACGAAACAAATCTCCAAGCCTTTCTTTATTGATGAAACATATAGATCATGTAAGGAACGCCATAATCACCTAACAGCTGCGCTCTCTAGAGAGAAGAAGTACACATAGTTGCCAAGTTGGGAAATCGCGTGTATCCGCTCTATTGTCGACACAATCTTTGTTTGATCCAAGTAATTTCTCTATAAGAAAAAGTCAAAGAATAAGAGAGAGTACTTTCTCGCCTTATCAAATTAAGCCAAAAAGACGGGCTTTTCATGGAAGGCAGAATTCACAGCTGAGTGAATTTCTTCTCGGTATCAATGCACTAATTCCTAGCTACCTTCCTCTTTCTTTATTCAATTTCTAGTTAGCCTTTTGGACAGGGCTATAATAAAATAAAGAATGAAAAGCATCCCTTCTTCTGTTCTCCTTCGAGACGTGCCTAAGCTCAGTCTTTGTCTTGCTGAATGCTAGATTTCTAAACAAGAAGGTGAAGGGAGAATCACTCAATGGAAAGAATCAAAGAGCTCCAACAAGGTCTACAATCAGACTAGTCAATTTCCTCAGAAGCTAGAACTATGAGTTCCACATAGCCATGAACCTCTCCCGTGAAAACGCTAGTGGCTCTGCCCTAGGAAGAGCTGATCTTTCTGCATTCCTAACTCACTCGACCTAGCTACACTCTCATTCACATAGGACCCCTCTTTTTTAAGTTTCCAGGGCTTCTGTTGTGAACCCGATTCTAGTTCTAGATGCTCCCTCACAGACTCCAGTCAGAAGCGCTAATACGCGAAAATGAGTCTATTCTGCATTCTAACAAACTCAGGCTACTACTTTCCTTTAGTTCGTTTCTTGTGTTAGAACAGACGGAAGAGAACCAAGTCCTAGGATACTTGTCTTCTGGGGACCTTCTTTCGGATTCACTGAATTGCTCTTTTCCTCTTTCACCAACAATCTAGATAGAAAGAAGTCAGTCATCCTCTAGCCCATGGATTCTCACGGATCGTTGCGGATGGGGTACTATCCTTTCCTAGGACCTTTGCTTACCATATTCTCGCTGAGCTATATTTATTTCTTTTTAGACTTCTATATGATCCAGAGAATGGTCTCCCTTGAGTCCTTCTACAGTCTTGAAGCTAGAATCAATCCCTAGATTTCATATTTTTTAGGGAGAAAGTCGGATACACTCTTTTTATTGGATTGGCTGACTAAAGCGAGAAGAAGAAGTCAGTGCTCATTCAAGTCTAGTACATTTATAGATTGAGAGCATTAGGAACTCGGATTTTTCCGCAAGTCGTTCGCTCACAGATAGAAGATACTGGAAGGTTAAGGGCTTTTATTTTAAGAAAGGAGTGGATTTCGAATCCTTTCTGGACCTGACTCTGAAGTAGGGCTCCCCCTATCGGGTACGTATCTGTCCACTGACTTTCTTCTCGGAACTTGGAAAAGTCTTCTCCTTGTTAGAGTTCTTTCTGAGAGTTTGGAGTTTCCTGAGAAAGAGGAATTCAGTCGACTGGATAGCGCATTTCTCCTTCTATCTAGCTATACTTCTTGAGCTAAAATTCACAAGACTAATGGATAAGTGAAGGCACTGAGAATAAGCCACTAGGGTACTGCTCCAAATGTGAGAATGAAGGGTTTCTTGGACCCTGGGACATATTGGATGGTTTCGAGCTGTCTATCGAGTTGGAGTGAGAGATAGGAGTTTTAAAGACCTAAAGAGGTAGGATAGTAAATTGCTTTGGAGAAGAGAGTAGGCAGATTGTGAGATCCCAGACGAGGCTACTCCTTTGCTCTTCATGTGCTAAGTCCTTAATTTCTTTCTAAGACCAGCAGGACGACGAAATAGGTGGTTTGTGAGGCAACATCATATGCTCTTATTTAAAATATGGAGATACCCGTAGTTCTTTTGCCCCATACCTAGTAGCTACTGAGTAGGCTTCTACAGCCCAATCTCATAATAAGCAAATAGGGTAGACACATCGTAGAAGAAAGGCTAGGAATAGAGAAAGAGCTGGTACTTTCTCTGGGAACTCTCTTCTTATTTAATTTAAGGCTCATGGCTTCCTTGGATGCTCTATGGAGGGATATAAGACTTCTCTATCTCCGTGACTTCTTTACCATGGTACTCTTTCTATGGAGGTAATTGAGTAGACAAAAAGAAAGGCACTAGTTCAAGGTTCCTGGAAAGGTGTAGATGCCTCTGTCTATTGACCTGAACAACTTGTCAACACTCTAGGGCTTACTAATAGCTCTAATTCTAATAAGGTACTTTAAGGAAAATGCTACAGAGGGATTGGATGGATGAAGCCATGACTGAGAAAGTGACTTCCATCTACTTACTTGATATAAGAAAGGTTGATAGAGCTTCAATAGTAAGGAGCCAGCAGAGACTCATTTCAATACATTCTACTAGACCCTTAGAGAGGTACAAGGCTCTCCATTCCCTGTGATAGATAGAGCCAGTAGGACCCTATATGAATCCATTTGTTAGGAGAGCATTGAACCAGAGTCTAGAACGGGACATAGAAACTCCCCAGGTAGAGTATTTGATAAAGCTTGAAGACTCAAAGAAGTATACTCCACTTTGTAAAGGAATCCTACTAGCACGCATACTTCCTTTTCTTCCTATATGTGTCATGGTCATTACTATAGCCTCTTATTAGTGAGTTATGCTGATACTCGGGAAAGCATTCAGTTATCCCCACTCATAGTTCTGGCTCAGGGCAGGTGCTGAAAGCAAGAAAGAGAAGAAGACCACGTGCCAGCCTTAAGCTCAAGGCTCAGTTATTAACTATTAGTAAGTGAGTCTAGCAACGTTCCTCTTTTCAGGACTAAGTCGGAAAGAAGAAGAAAGGCAGACTCCATCAATCAAGGGGTGGGATTGAAACCCCGGAAAGATACGATCCACGAATAGATAGGTTCCCACGTCCCAGGTAGCGCTTAGAAGGCAGTGAAGGAAAGCGTTTCAATTCTTTCGGAGTCCCGCTCAGGGCGAAAAAGACCGAGGGAAAGGGAAATGGCTATCAGTTCTGACTCTATTCCCGAGGGGGAATCAATTGTTTCAGCTCGAGTGAATATGTCGAAAGGTAAATGCTTTTGAAGTTTAATGAATCCGGTTGATGCTTTCTTGTTAAATGCTTGCTTCTTTCTTGGAAAAGAAAGAGGGTTGGAACCAAGGAAGACACAATAGACAGTAGTCGAACGTCGGGTCATAGGGCAGCTAGCCCAATCTGAGTCGCAATAGTAAATCCGTCTTAGCCGAGAAGAGACTACCTTTTAAATTCAATAGATATTTCGAGTTTCCTGAAAAGAGCAGAGACAAGGGATGCTCCTCTTTATAAGAATAAGTCTAAGAATAAGAGGACCAAGAAGAAAATTCTTCCTGGTTGCCATACCATAGTGGCCAGCATGCGCTGACGGGTTCTTCGAAGATCTCATTTCAGGGGTAATCAAGCTCAGCTTAGTCTCTCTCTTTACTTAGCAACTTGTTATAGCTAGAGTTTTGGTCAGTTTGTTAGGAGGGCAACTTCAGTAGTCAATTCCTTCTTTGAAAGATGTTTGCTTAGTAGATATTTTCTCTCTTAGATTTCAACCTCTCGTAGCGTAGACCTTTGAGAAAGAGGCATTCAAAGAACTTCCATAGAGGAGAAAGACGCTGCCTTTGCCCTGTTGAGTGGTTTAGCCTTCCTTCTTTATCATGGTCATTGTTTTAGCTCTTGAGATTGGAATCTCTTCAGTCAGGAATCAAAGACCAACAACTTGCTTTTTGAATCAAACTTTGTTTGCCTCAAGCCCTCTCTTTTAATTTGAATAAGGCGTTCTACTCGCTTTCACCTCTTAGATGTCTGGTAGCGCTTCTTCCCGTTGATAGCGATTCTTCCCTTTCTATAGTTTCATAAGCGGGAAGTTCTCCAGTATGCCCAGGAATGAAGTGAAAATCGATAGGTACTCTTTTTGCTCACACCGGGATATGCGACATAGTCTAGTATGATAGAGCTGATGCTCCTATCCCTACAAGTGAGTCGAGCTGATCAGCGACAGAGACTTTTCAAAGTCAAAGTATACCTACATCTGTCTCTGAGATCCGAGAATAACGTATGCCATAGATATCCGGAAATTGTAATCGATTTAAGGCGTAAGACCTTTTGCCCTTTAATTTAAAAGGGGTTTCCACGAATATTAATGATTGCTCTTCCGGAAAGAGACTCCCCTGGCTATGCTTACGAGTTGACTAGCGGTTTCCGAGTCAAGCCAAAAACTTTATTTATTCCCATTGTACTCGCCTACTATACTGGAACTCCTGGATCCGCAAACGGTCACTCTAACGAATAACGAAGAATATGCTCAAGGGTCTCTCTTTTGCTGATTGAAGATAGTAGTAAACTTCCTTACCGTGAGGGCCATCGGGCGTTCGGAGAGAATCTCTGCTCTGATTCTGCGACTTCGCCAGAAGATCTGATATGACTGGAATGGCATGCTTCGGGCTGCAAATTGGACGTCAACTTCTCCTTCAGTACTCTGCGCGTATCATATATTTCCTTATAATTGGATGTACGAAAACATAGCGTTTTCACAAATTCTGATTTGATCTAATTCCATATGCTGAAATCCATTCGGGCAGAAACTTTACCAAATCCAGACTCGACCACTGTAACACTAAGCACAAAAGAAGCCAAAAGACTTGGTTTCTCTCAAATCAAATCTCTGTATCAGATCGATCCGCTGACATTGATGCCAAAAAAACCCCTCCTTTCCTTCGCAGGGAAGAATCCAGGGATTGATCTCGATTTTCCCTCTGCTCTAATCACTTAAAAGAACTCCACTCACTAAAAAAGGTAAAGGTAAAGAATCCAATAAAGGGAAACCCTCCATGGCACAGCACAGGTCAGGGTCCGAGACAGAAGAAAGCCCAAAAGCCACTGAGCTTTTGGTGTCATCTCCGCTGGCTCAAGAAAGAACCACCAGAGCTGATTATTTACAGCGAAACTCCAAAAATCTCCTCTAACAGAAAGGCAGATACCTAGAAGATTCTATCATAGGGTTCCCCCCATTATCCTGCTAAATTGTCTTGACTTTGGTTCTATTTCATTTGGGAAGTGAGGGGAATTCCGGCATTAATACGAAGACTCGAAGCCAATTCGTGGGCATTCCTATTTAGAATTAGAATAAAGGAGGACAAGAAAGCCTACTCCCGACAATGAAAGAAAAAACAGAAAAACCGGAAATTTAAAATAGACTACTACTATGGTAAGAGCTCACTGGAATGTCATGCCTAGAAAGAGGTCAATGTTCAATTTGGGCTAGGAAAGGAGAATCCGAGATTGTATAACTAGATCTAACTATAATAGTTAGTTATGGTTTTTTGAGGTCGAGTTGGAAATAGAGGGAGCCGTCTACCTCTTCGAAGGATAAAAGAGTCCCGATTGTCGCTTGTCCTGGGAAGGAAGCTTCTTTTGTTACTGAGCTGCTACAGACTTCGATCAAGGAAAGCTGTCCAATTACGCATCAATCTAAAAAGTAGCATTTTCCCGCGCGTCATCAACAGTAAAGTCAGTGTCTATAGCCGCTGCATCTTTTTTCTTTTTGTTTTTGTTATTGTATTTACTGATTGGTTTAAGGCTGTCCTAGGAGTAGGGAATTACGGTCAATCAAACCAGTTCATGAATGAATGGCAATGGAGCACGAACGGTTAAGAGGTTAGTTCCAGATTTCGTGAGTTCTATTCGCATTTCGTTTTACTTTTTCTTTGAAGAAGGGAAAGGAAGTGACAATCAGTGTCGTGTGGGTCAAGCCAGCTGTTCTCAATCGCTCTTTCCAATTTCTATGGCTACATACTTTGCTTTGAATTGGTCTCTTCTAAGGAGGCCTTTTTCCGGGTAAATGTCAGAGATAAGAGATAGCCGTAGTATCTTAATCCTTTTTCCTGCAAGGGGGTGGGAGAGAGTGCCCCATAAACCATCGAGTGGAAGTACTTTTTTTCCCCTTTCCTTAGACCGAGACGAATACATCGAGAATCCAATGTGCAATTCATTTTGATGAGATAGATTCAGAGTGATCTGAAAAGCGGGAAAGAAATCTCTCTCTATTACTACGAATAAGATTTTGATCTTCTAAACTTAAACAAAGTAAGCATAAAGTTAGATTGGTTTGTGACATGGGTTGACTCTGATAGGAGGCTTTGAGATTGTGGGCTAGTCTGAATCCTAGATGCAAGCTGATTAGGTTGATAAAGGGGTCTCTTGTGAGACATCTTTGAAGCACTGCATCTTTCTAGCTTAAAAGAAAGAGAAAGACAACGAAGTGGGAAGATTTCCCAAGCTTAGGACTATTATCAATGGGCACTAGAGGGAGGCGCTAACATGCAAAAAAGCCTCCTTTCGGGTGTTTTTTCGGGAAGAGCACAGGAATGACTACAGAGAAGACTGAAAACTTCCATCAAGAATAGGCGGCTATAGCACGGTTCTCAATAGAAAGTGTTGTCAATGAGATAACGTCTGTAATCCATGGCCTTTTCTTCTCTCTCCTTCGCTCGGGGGAGACGGGGTGATGTTGTTTAATTGTGGTTGCCTGCCTCATTATATTATATTATATTATATTATATTATAGGCGGAAGGCTTCGTTTGACCTAGGTTGATAACCATATTAGTACCGGGGCAGTTGGACTATCTAGTAATGGAAAAATTCTTCCTTTTACTCCTTTCTGCTTATGCTCCTAGGTGTTGGGCTCCCGGTCAAATAGGGGAGTCTTATTCGCAGCTTTTCTCTAGTTTCTTTGTTTGAGGCTCTCTTCAAACCCTTCAGCGTGGAGCAAATCAAGCAAGGCAAGTTCGATTTCAAGCCTTCCCGATCAATTGTGAGTGGACTGGAGCTTGAGATAGCCCTTTTAGAGCTAGCTGTTGACTTTCTGAGATAGAGCTAGTATTTTGGGTTAGCCAGATAGACCGAACTGTGATACTTAACAGAATCATTGATTTATTAGGTTGTTCGAGTTGTTCTTGAATTAGTACTTTTCTCTCCTGATCTAAGGGTAGTTCTAGCAAGGTTGAAGCATTCCATTACATACAAGGTGCTAACACGGATGAATCTGGTAGAGAGAAAGAGGATCTTTCCCTCCGCTTTTTGTAAAACCTTGCTTACGTAGCCTTGCCTTGAAGTGAAGCTCGATCGCAGGCAGGTTTAACGGCTCAAGCTCTATCCTCGATTCCAACGGTCTAACGGAGATGGGATTTTGCGGAACATCTTTAGAGATAGAATCTCTCTCTGTCTAGTTCTACAAGGAAATGGGCGCACTGAATCCTTCTATTATTTCTTAATAAAAATAGTATTAATTATTTTTATTAAGAAATAGAGTGACGACTGCAGCTACATTCTTTTAAAAGAATGTTCTCGCTATTGTAGATTTTCGAATTCATGGAAAATGGTGCTTTGTTCACACCTATGTTGATCTACCGCTGCTTTACACGCCCTTGATAGACGCATTTAACCAGAAAGAGATAGACGGGCAGAAGATCAATGAAAAAGACTTGCTAGCTTTTCGGCATACCGAAACAAAAGACGCCAGGGATTGGGCTGATTGACCCCAGGTTCCGGGACGAGAATCAGGTAAACAGTTGAAGTACCAAAGAGCGGTCCCAAGGGACGGAAGAAAGGAAGCAAACTAAGATTCCTAAGAGCTGTTTCCTACTAGCAGCAGGAAAAAGAAGAGATATAACAAAGGAGATCAGACAGCACCTGACCCTCTGTCTTTGGTAGGCAGAAGAGAAGCTTTCTCAGATTCCTCATCTCTTGAGCTTTCCCCGGTTGACGTTGAAGCCAAAGAAACGGGGGGAAGGGCACAACCAGTAGTTCCCACACCCATTCCCATTCAATGATTGATTCGAATAGCTAAGCGAAGGCTGAATTGAATGGACGAGTAAGGATGGGAATACGAGCTCCTTCATCTCAGCTTGTGAGGGAAAGACGGCGATAGCGGATTCAGCATGGGAAGGTAGAACATGGATCTCGGTGTCCGGTCATCACGAAAGGAAGGACGCTTCGCTTGTCGGTTCGGATTGCTTCATCAGAGACACGGTCTAGAGAAGGAAGGTGTCATCCGTCGTCCGGTCTCCTTTGATTTGAATTTGATGCTCACTCCACTTTGAACTGAACTAATGTCGTATGTTAACGAGTCTGTCTGTGCACGTACTCTTTCTTTCTCCTGGGCCCCTCTGGGGAAATCCTTTGCTGACTGCGGGCACCCTACTGGTCGAGTGGTTTTATCCCGATCCATAGTATGTTTCGACAGATGATTGATGAGAATGCGAGCACCTATGATCTTATGAAGCAGACGTTTTTTCCGTTTAGGTGCTTTCCCTGGTCTTTGCTACCGGGCAGGTGACTACGCTCGTTGCTTAGCCGAAAAAACTGCTAAAACTTAATGCGGCTTGGAAGACTCTTCGCTAACGAGGCAGCTATTACAGAGGAAGAATAAGAGGGAGGGGTACCAAGGAGACAAAGACAACTATGTAAGGCTTAGACCGTCGCGTATACTGCTTCTCTTTTTGGTAGTTTTCTCTTCCAGCACTACTTGTAGCTACCTATCCCTACAACTACTAAACGCTATGAAAGTCATATAACTGCTCTATAGCTATAAAACGTCCTCCTCCTATACGATATTATATAGAAAGCAGCTAGAAAAGCCATACAACTGCTATGCCTGCAATGAACCTGCTATGAAAACGATACACCTGCTCTACTGACCTGTGGCTCTACCATTTTTAGAGAAGAAAGAAGTCACAACACAAACACAAAGGAAAACTTAAAAGAACAACTACTTGATAAGGTGTTGTAAGAGACAATACAAAGTAATACAGCAGTTATTCCAGTAACACACCAGCTATGCTATGAAAGTGGCCAACATTCGCTGAGTTGGCCGACAAGTTCATCAAGCAGTTCTGCTACAACATCGATGTCGTGCCCACTCGCCCTATAGAATGAATTGTTGGAGGCTTTACTTGACGAGTAGACCGTCAGTTACCCAATGAATCATTTGCAACATACGTGGGAAGGTTAATGGCCCTAGCAGCTAAAGTGAAAGTGATGCCTCCATGAAAATTATCAGACAGATATGGTTCTAAAGACCGCTAGTAACCCCCTGGTAAGTTACATCCTTTTAAGGTAAGGAACTTTTTTTTTTTTGAATATTTCATCTGCAACGAAGATTGTTCTTGCAACCGATAGATGATATTTTTCAAAAGCCTTTTTTCTCCTGTTTCAAATGCTCGACTCGTTCCCAAATCAACTACTGAATTAGCTTTCCCTGCTTGAAGTCGATAACTGGGAGTAGTCCCCTGCTCTATAATCCGATCTAGGTGGTCCCTCATCGAGGAAAGTAGCATGCAATGAAACTTCCTCTCAGCCGACCATGCCCTAATCTAGATTCCCTTTTTTGGTAGCCCGGGGCACTTCGAATGATTATGGTTCTCATCGACTGGATGTACTGAGACGCTCAACTACTTTAGTTTAGTCGATTATTACGAAAAGTCTATTCGCCATAAGGAAAGGAAAGCCCAAGGCAAGTGCGGAGTTTCAGATCAGGAAACCTACGAGCTGACGATACGAGAGACCAAAAGCCTTCGTTCATCAACAGATGAAGAATGTGTTCCAGGTGAAGGCTCTGGAAGAAATACGGTTTTAGACCAGTTTCCAGAGATCGGACCCCTAAGCTTTTCCGACCAAAGCTGAGGCTGAGGGGACCAAATACCATGGATCATGGACCTTTAACTTTCTGTAGTGAGGAAAGAGAGAGAGATGCCAGCCCGACTTAGACGACGGAGGCCTTCTCCGACGCGAGTTCGTACTCGTTTTATAAGTAGAAATCGGCATTGGGACTGTTTTATTTTAATAAGAAAAACCGCCAATAGCAAGACTCGTCACTAGCTTCTTCTCTTTCTTTTTCTATCCCATCCTGATTTTAGCATTTAGCTACGAGAATCACTCATCTAATCTCCTTTGCTCCGGCTGACCTCGATGCGGCTGTGCTGTTTGCTCTCACGATGCCATGTCCATAAGATAGAGCTCGTTCCTATCCTCCATACCTTTTTCGCCTGCTTTCTTTGAGGAGTTCCAGGGATGATATGGAATCTTCAATTTCTTGTTACATAGAGCAAAGGTCTACTCTATCTTCAAACTCGCCTTTGAAGGCAGGGCGGGCAGTTCATGTCCTAGGGCGGGAAAAGGAAGGGTAAAGAGCTTATCTTACTTAACGGATAAGGGATCGGAGAAGCAGCTCGAGAGAAAGGAAAACCGAGATCCGAGCTTGTAAGATTCGTGAGGGAAGGGATCAAAGGAAAGCTGAGAGTTGGAAGTGCGCTTCAAGTAGTCCGAGAAAGGGAAGTGAAATCATTCAAGAAAAGGCTTCGTCAATCAGCTAATTCTCGACCTGTTGAAATTCAGAATGTTTCGAATCACTCTAAGTGCCTAAGGATTCAGACATTACCTTACTAGACCTTTCTAACTAGCGATACAGGCAGCCAAAACAAAGACAAATATCGGTCACAACGAGCTTCTCATCCCTTGGGGCTCCATTCTTCACCCTCTCTCTAAGCACTAAGGGATGAAACTCGTAACCACCTGTCTCTGGCTACCAATGCAACCCGTGACCTCAAGACAAGAGCCAACCCGCCTCTCCTTGCTCTAACGAACGGGCTAATCGCACTCCGACTCCCGTAACTACATTCCCCACCCTCTCCTCGAGGCAGGGATCACAGTCGAGATCTAAGGTAGGTCTTTCGCGGAAAACCTTGGGACAGGTACCCAATTCCACTCCTAAAAGGCAATCTATTCTTGTATACCATTATTCCAGGAACAGAAAGACAACCTGAAAGAAAGACGGATTTCATTTCAAAACACGATATAAATAAGCAAGAAATGGAAGGAAAGAAGTCTAAGAGAGGCCCTTAACGAACCCGTACCTTTCATTAGAATAGAAAGAAAAGGAAAGACTTGACTATGGAGATGAGGCTAGTGGACGGGCTCACCAACTTCAACCAGGCCTTTCATGAGAAGAAATAAAGATCTTAGCCGCAGGATCTATATTTTTAGATTGTTTGGAGAAAAAGTAAACCCCCTTAGCGGCATACGTGAATAAAAGCTATAAATATCGCTCTGCAAATCAAAGACTTCTGGTCGAGTAAGAAGGCTCAAAGCATCGACCTAATTCTACTAAATGAGACAATCTCTGCAACTTAGAAGAAAAATGAATTCTAATCAGTCTCGGATCACACCTCTCTCTCTAAAGAGTCTCCGGCCTTGTCCTTATGAATGAGCCTGGAAAGCCTATCCTCATGGTCGATGGCACCCTTTCATCCCGATCGACTTAGGCAGGGAAATGGAGGGCTAAACTGAGTGAAATTAGGGCTTATCCACGAATTATACCAAAAGAGCCTCTCTCTCACTTTCAACTTAGCAGCATCATGAGCTTCCGGACTTTCGCACAAACACGCGACTAAGCCTCGTGATCTCAAGACATTTCGCTAGACATATATCAAGAAGATAGAGAAGTGTGAAAACCTTGTCTAATAGCCTTTCCTGCCATGAGGGGGAGGTCGCTGTTTGAGCCCTTTTGAAAGGCAGTCCGAGCTAGCCCTTCCCGTCAGTCCCGTCACCCTATCGATCACGCCTATTCGAAACCCGTAACCAGTCTCGAACTGCCGGGATTCGAACTTACACTTGAATCGAGATATAGCTAGTGGTGAAGGCATGAGTAATCTTTCTCTCTTATCTATTCATTATAGCGATCCTACATTTATTATACGAGTGACCGCTTCGCGATCGGTGTCAATTAAATCTTGGCTGTTTGCGGTGCATCTGAGACGCGGAGCAGATTGCCACTTAGGCTGGTAAGCATTGCCAACATTTCACACTTCTGGAATCGCATTTTCTTCTGTTCCAGGGCCCTACCAAAAAAGCTTGCTTCATTGGTTGATCGAAGCTCGTGCTTTCGATTTCCTGCTGCGCGAGAAAGTCTAAAATGCTCGCGCAAAGGGCTGCGACGATATTCCGCCACGCGGACCGATCAAAAGCCGTTTTTCGTTATCCTAGACAAAACGCAGAAGAAGTTTCCCTCTATGCCGGTGCAGCGAGACAGGGAGATCGTATCGAAAAAACTGCTTTTCCTTGAAGTAGAAGCGGATGAAAGCCTGGCTAGAGCGAATAGAAAGAGTGGATTGTTAAACTCACTGCCCGTCCTCCTTTTACCGGATGCTGATCTAGAAGCTAAAGCTAATCACCGGGCTCTAACCCTTTCAAAATAGAGGATTGATCACGCCGTCGGATTCGAGTACCTCTTACCGGTTTGCTCATCGCATGCTATCAGAGTAGAAGCTACATCACGCGGATGTTTGGGCATCTTTAAGAGTCACGTAGCTGCCCATCATCCCTTTCAAAAATGAGAGAGGACGTGACCCCCGTACGGTATGGCTTGTTACGGTACGGCTCGGTATAGAAAGGGACGAAGTAGTGGATGTGATGACAAGGCATCTCCGATAGTTTGAAGGACCCCATCGTAAGGCTTTCAGTCAAATCGCGGAGGGGGGAGAGAGAGGGAAAAGCCCGTCACTTACTCAGCCTTTGATCCTTCGCGCTGGCTCTGCTATGACTCTTTGCGAACTCCTTGCCCGACTTTACCTTTACCCGAAGCCTTCCCGGTGAACTTGCCCCGATTTCAATTGTCATTATGAAGGGAAAAAGCTCTTGAAAGGGCGCCGATTGAACTCTTATTTATTATCGGACATCATCAAATCTCATTCATCTGATTCGACGTTGATGACTAGACTATCTTTCTTCAATGTGGGTACCTGGTCGCTACACCTTGTCAGACTCTACCCCCAACAAAAATAGCTTGAAGAACTGTTGGGGCAGTAGCAGTCGGTAAGGCCCCCCACCACACTGAATGTTATTTCCTCAATACAAGACAGGCACAGGTGCGGAGCAATCGAATAGGAATTCAGCCTGCTTTTCTCAATCACAGCCGTCCTGGTCCTATCTTTCCTACTCTTTCCCAACCAAAGAGAAGGATTTCTCTCCCTATTCAACTGCCCGTCCAAGAGCATTTGGCTTCAGAATACTTTTTTTTTTCTTTAAAAAGAAAAAAAAAAGAAAGCCAATTACCGACAAAGAAAACAACTGGATTGATCCTGTAAAGGTAGCATAACTGAAAGGGTTGTTGGATAGTAATGGTGCATTACAACATAAAGGCCCAAGTTGTTTGGTGAATTTTGAATAAAATGTTTTTAGGATGGGATGCAAAAAATGATAGTTTTGTTAATTTGTAGTGTAAAATTTTGTGGCTGTGGGTATTGAAGCGAAAGGAAGGTAGAGTTTAGGTCGGAGTGGTAGATTAAAGGTGTGTTTAGTTTACTAACATGTGTGGCCCTAATTCAATAAATATTCCCTTCCATGCGCTAGCTCAAACTAACTTCTGCAACCGTTTAATCCTTCAATCTCAATGGATTCGAGGTCAATGAAAATCTTCACTATTTGGCTCCACCTTCCTTTGATTCTATTACGTGTCCCATCGCCTTGGAGAGCCTTGCATGCACGTATGTTTCCCGTCAACAGAATTCTCCGCACAAAAACAATTCCCTCACAAGGTCACACCCCCTACTTTCCTTAGTAAACCTCCTAACAACCCAATCACTCAATGCCACGTCCGCAAACAGTAAACCCTTATATCACAGATGTGAAATATTCCTCTAATGCGAGTTACCAGTAGCTGTGATCTTAACATATCCCCAGTGAGAAAATGGCTCATCACGCCAGACAATGCTCACTTCACAGCGCCTATTACAAAACTAAGGAAACCCAACCAATCAACAGTGGCCGCGTAGCTAAGACAATCAGCTTCGTTTTTGAACTGTCATGAAAGCAAAACGATGACCTCCTGTGTCGTTAGTTTTGTTACTTGAGCACGTTTCAGGTGCGCTTAGGCTTAAAACGCTCACCTGACAGCTCAATTTCAAAACCCCGAAACCCATGGATCGAACAAAATCCAACCACGTGTCCCAGAAGTAACAAACCATACAAGCGTCGTAATACTACTGGACTGTCGTTTGAATAACCAGTGGGAGGCCGTGCGAATAGAGTAGGCAAATAGTGAAAAAAAAAACTAAATGACCGGGGTATATGCAATTGAGCTCTTTCGAGGGAAGCAATAGAAATGACCTCTAATGATCCGGCAAATAAGGTAGACCCAGGTACGCCTGGGACTGGATTGAATCCTTGCTTGTTCCAATCCTAGTAAAGAGCTTAAGATCTGATTCACTGAATGGAATCACCCCCCGGGGTATAAGTAGGCTGCGGCCAAATAACGAAAAAGCATAGATAAACAAAGCTATTCAAAGGGGGGAGGAGCTCCCCCATTAAAAAAGGGGACCAACGGAAAAAGATCCAGGAATTGTGAAATTGTAAGATTCGGCCTTTCTCAAAAGGGACCAAGGATGCGCAATTTAGCATCTATTAGCAAGGGAAGGGGTGTCGTCGAAGCCCCGGAGCTATGTGTGGCCTTCTTCTTTCGAAGACAGAAATCGCCCTACCCTAGGCCTCTGATTAATAAAACTTGGTCTACCGGTGGGGCTGACCACCTGTTGTGTTATTCTCATACGTTTGCTACTCGGCGAACAACTCAAGGAAGAGCAACTCGTCTTATTCGTTGGCCCGTCCGATTGTTCGGAAGCCTCTTCTTCCCAACCCAGATCCTTGCCCGAGCCTTTGTTGACCATGCAGAAATCCTGGGGCAAAGGCTTTGAAACTCCCGGATGATATGAAAGCACTGGAGTCTCTTCGTTCCCGTGTGGACGATTAACTAAGAAGTCTATTTAGAACTGGTAGAACAAACTGGGTTGGAGAAAAGACGTACACTAAGTACGTCGAACCTTTAAGATAAGAATCGATGAAGCTTCCGTGGGGCCGCCTTCTGCTTGAAAAAGTGGAATCGCTTCAACACGAATACGAATGCTCCTTTGGAAGTGGCGTAGGTCCCCAAAACTTCGAATTTTCCAAAAAAAGTGACTACAGGCCTCATATAGAGGAGAGGCAGTGATTGATGAAGAACAGTGGGAGAAGATTAGGGTTCTATGGCCACCCTGATACAAGCAATAGAAGCAGCACATGAAATTGTCTAAGGTTTTTTAAGAACAAGTCAGACATACCATGGGTTTGTTTTTGGAGGTGATTTCAACGAGAGAATATCGAATACAGATAAAGAGGGAAGAAGGCTTTTTCCTAATTGGTTGATGAGGCAAGACAGGCAATTTCTGACTGTGCCCTCATTGATCTGGGCTTTGAAGGCTACCCGTTTACCTGGAGCAATGGTCATCCCCAGCCTTCCCCTTACTCTCTATATGCGAGACAGACTGTTTAGAGTATGGGCTTCCAAAGAATGGCTGGACATTTTCAAATGTTCGAGTGTAAGCCATTGAGATTCCCACTACTCTGACCATTTGCCCCTTTTCTTTAAAACCTAGCACGGAAAAGAAAAAACCAACAAACCTTTCCAATTGGAGGCTGTTTGGTGCAAAGATTCAGGCTGCGAAGAAGTTCTCACATCAGTGTGGGAATAAAGAAAGAATCAAGGTGCTGCTCAGGGTAAAGCTAAAGAAGATCAGAGCTTGTAGGGTGGGATTGTTTAGATGGAGTAGATAGACTCTTGGCAATCTTGCTCGACAGTAGAAAGAGAACCCGATTGAAGCAAAGTACCTTGGATCCTTTCTCTAAGCAGGAAATCAACAACATGAATAAGGAGATTGATCAGTTGCTGGCATCAGAAGAGGTGATGTGGAAGCAGAGGTACAGAAAAAGTTTCCTCAAAGAAGGAGATCGAAAGTTTCTTCCATACACAGGCTTCAATTAGAAGAAGAAGAAAGAGGAAAAACCAGGACAAGAATGGAATGGTCTTTGGTATGATGACATTCATGGGCATGGGATAGAACAGGGGCATAAGTTCTACAAAACGTGTATGTTAAGTTAAGCATGACGATTGGTTCCTCTCCGGTCTGCTGTTGGGCCGGCACCTGGTCAGTAAAGTCTTAAAGCAGCGAGCATCAGATCGTCAGAATGGTTAGCTTCAAACTAATTCTTTGAATGCGTAACTTCCTTTCGTCTTTGAGAAGCCTAATTTGTTGTGTTTTCCAGGCATCTTGCTTCCTGTTGGGACCTGGTCTACGACGACTTCCTCCGTTGAGGATCCTTATTCAGGTCTCATGGTTCTTCAGTCGATTGGGCATACTTCCTTCTGAAGTTGATTGGTGAACAAAGGAATTTAGTACGGAACAGTAAAGAAATAGAAGAACATGACTGTCGACAGCTTTCAAAAGAAAGAAAAAGGAGTGAATCTCAGCAGGGGCCCATCAGCCCCGATCTTTGAAAAGAGAAGAAAGATATGCAGCTTGCTTGCGGCTTGTTAAAGGGATCTTTCCTTCCTTCTCTACTTGCTTCGTGATACCCTCTCTTGGAAAAGAACCCGAGGCACCTCTTTACTGATAAAAAGAATAGATAGAAAGAATGGCTTGGCTTATGATTTGAACCACTAGCATCTACTTTCGAACCATTCGCCTCTACTCTTTGTTGTGAAGCTCATTCCCCGATCAGATCATCCCCTACATCAAATGAGTCTGTTCTACACTTTTATGGTCGAAAGACTAAACCAAGACAAGTGAGCTAATGATGCCTCCTTCATCTTCAGATGAAAGCGGAATCTGAAATACATTGAGATCGCCGAAAAATACACAAAAAACTAAGAGAAGGAAGCAGCACCCAGCTCGATGAATCTGAAGCAGCAGACCTGAAAGACTCGGTCCTTCTTTCTTATTTCTCAGTTGAAAGAGAGGAGAGGAAGGGAGAAGCGAACTCGACCAGGTGGTTTTTGTTTATTGACGAATTTTTCAATGAAAGCTGAGATGGGGTAAGTTTGAAGAGGCAACTATTGCCCTACTTTTCTTATTTCTTAGAAGAATTCCCCCTCCTAAAATGGGGATTCTCGCTCTACTGAATCGAAAGAATTACTCTCGCCTTTGGAACAGAAAAGTTCGATACAGATAACAATGAATATAAATGGGAGAGCAGGTGCCCTCCCCTAGTGGTTAGCCTCCCAGCCCAAACCAAAGGGAAATGCCCAGATCATTTTCAAAAGAGATGCGTCAGTCACGCATCCTAATTGGTGAGCTTATGCCCGCCCTCGTTCCTTTCCCGCTCTTAGTTTGGCTTTACAGGCACCATTTTCGCGAGGAAAAAGAACATGTGGTTAACCGAATGGATCACTGGTTGCTGGCCGTCAGGGCCGGGAGCTGGTCTTTAATGGACCAGCAAAAAAGTACCGTGGAAACCAGATCTCTATCCTCTATATATTGACCAATTCTCGTGCTTCGTAACGAGCAAAATCCTCTTTCTTTGAAGCGAATTCCTGCCCTTTGGGATATTTTGTAATGAATCGAAAGACTAAATCTTCCCAAACCGGAAGTACATACTTTTAATGAAGCTTTCTTTCCCTCGTTGGTACATTACGGGTTCAGCCCTTGTTTTCCGCGAAGAGAAAGGATTCCACACCTTTCAGATTCATAGTCTTTCTGGCAAGGCCCTCTTTTGTCGGGTGCACGCTACCCTCTAGAAGCGGATTCTGTTCCATGAGATACGTCCTTTCGCATCCTACTCGGAATATGAACACACTGGTTCCCACTTCATCGCGGCAGCTATCAGGGCAGGCATTGCTTGGTTCCTTTTTTCTCTCTGAAAACTGGGTTTTGAGCTGCAGCAGCTGCTGCCACAGGAGAGGACCTTATTAGGATAGCGGGCTTAGTCAGCCCAACATAGGTTTTCAACCAAAAAAAGGGGGAAGTTCCCGTGATTTAAGGTTTTTGGATATCCTACCCTAAGACGAGAGGATTGGGCTTATAACAAGACAAGACCCATCGGTGGATAAGATCACATCTTCATTTCAAGAGGTGTACACGTTAGGCCTCACTCAAGGTAATGGGCAAACCCTAATGAATCCAAACAAATTGGATCTTATTGTATGACAAAACCACAGATTGGGCTGGAGTAAAAGCCCCCCTATTTAAAGTCGATCATAGGGCCCAGACAGCCTATGAGTCCATTTTCCTAAGGTGACAAAGAGTGGGCCCAACATAGAACCCCAAGCAATCTAACAAGCACACGCTGTCACACAAGACAGGGTGGATCTTTGGGAAATTTAGAAGCTCTCTAGTGTGATGTCTCCTTATAAGTCCGGTTACCCACTGGCAGGAAGCCCCCATTGTGCCTCTCAAGATGGGCTAATTAAGGTGGCCTGCCTCGCCTTGCCCGGGCTTTGGAAACCCCATCGAAGTCGAATTCCCATTCCAGGCCGTTCTGTTCGCTATCCGAGTCAGTCCCAGTCTGGGAGAAGGGGAGGCCCCTTCTGAAACAGAAGGTCCGTAGATTCATTTCAAAAAACAGGAATGTCAGAGCAGTTAGTCCGCATGTCCCTAACTACCTTGTTCCTGATTGCTTTCTCATTCAAAAGGTCTCCCTGGAAGTCGCCGACTCCTGCATTTTCCAAATGGACCAGCAGACTACCGATTTCAGGCGATACAATGGGTCTACACTATCAGAATCTTGGTTCCCCATGAGCTTTCGACCCACCTTGTCCCAGTCAGAAAAAGCGAGTTTACGTAGTTCCATACCCAGGAGCAGGAGATCTAGACGCAGTAGAGGGAGCAAAGGCAGTGATCTGTTCCAGCCACATATACAGATCGATACCCTGCATCAGTAGCAGCACCTGTAGAAGCACCGCCATTACTAGTAGCAGCAGAGTAAGAAGCAGAGGGTGACGGAACGGAATTCAAAGATGCTTATGGGCCTTATTCGACCACGATCTTCATGGTATTAACTGTACCACTTAACAGAATGGTACAAAAAACATCATTCAGATAGTTCGGGCACAAAGAGTGCCAAATGTGTGACCAAGATGAATGACAGGGAGCACAATCTGTACCTGTAACACTGAAATAGCATAGCACTGACTGACTTTCTGTACTGGTTACTGCTATAGCTAGTGTTAGTGCTGTACTGGTGCAGGATCCACTCCGAGAAAGAAAGAACTCCGAGGGAAGAAAATGACAGCCTACATTAGTAGCCCTTTTTCTGAAGAGCAGCAGAGGCAGTTGATCGTGCTACTCAAGGAGTTTAGGGATTGCAAGCTTGGGATTACGACGAGATGCCTGGACTGGATAGGCAGTTCATCGAGCATAGACTTCCAATCAAGGAGAATGGAAAGCAACCGCCGAGAAGGATGGCTAACGATAGGAAGAAAGCAAAGGCACTAGATTGATAAGTCTGACTGACTATTGGACTCTCAATGAGAGATTGATAGGGATGGAATAAGATCGGAGAGAGAGAGCGCTTAGTACACGTGGGACTTCCGCCTTCGGATCAATGAGACAAGGAGTTACTCAGAACTGTAGTTAGGGCCTTTGCCAAAGGAATTACATGGAACCGTCGAGCTCCTGTCTCGTCACTTAGAGAGCATACCATCGTTCGACTTGCATGTGTAAAGCATAACGCTAGCCTTCCCCATTGCCTGCTGCCTCGGGTAGTCGAAAAAGGCTAAACGAGCGCAACGAGACGCGTTGAATGAGTTGGGTGTAAGTGGCACCCTCCAGAGAAAGTCACGGCCCATCCCATGCTGTCCCACCAACAGTCCCCTTTACTGCTTTAATGCAGTCCCCGGTTATTAAGCCGATTGAAAGCTAGGCCCCCTGGTACCATTTCTTTCTAGTATGGTCTTTCATCCGCTGCAGTCTTTCCACCCAGATCGATAAGATCTCACCCGAGACTGATTCTGAAGCCGAGGTCCGGAATGGAATGGTTGATTTTACTTCGTAACCTCTACCACCTTCTAATTCTTTCTATAGTCCGGTGTGAGTGGCTGACAAAAGGAAAGAGATAACACAATTTAGGAAAAAAAATCTAAATACATTTGCAACTGGCTTTATATACGCACTTTCCATTGCTTTCTTGTCTAAATAAAACGAACCCTTTCTTCCTTTCTGTCTATCACTTGCTGGCTGGATTTGACTTGCTTGAAGCCGGAGGATGGGAAGAATCTTTAGGAGTGCAGCCTATTAGAGTAGCCCTAGAAAAAGAAAGAGACTTGCTGCTTCAAGGGCCCGTATTCGCTCACATGGATTCCCCGGTTAAGATAGCCTTATTATACCTTCCCAGCGAGAAAGACTCCAAGGGTGCGCTTGCTTCTTTTAAGACTCCAACTGGCACAGCAACTCCATCGGCCCCAAAAAAAGAACTGGCCTGGAACAATAGGAAAGCAGCCATCTTTTTTTTATCCTGGCTTAAAAGACTCCTGCTTCAATGGTACTAGCGGGAATGAAAGAAGACTCGGACAATGCAAAGGAATAGATAAAGGGACGGGAAAGCAAGAATAGGCTGACATCATCATTTTTTGGATTCGCTACATGAATTAGTTCAGTGAGGGGGGATCCGACTCAGATAGAAGGGGGAATAGACTGGAATCCTTTGGGGAAGAGATTGAAGATGTCTTGGCCTCAGCCACTCATAGAAGAGGAAGGGGACCAGACGAAGAAGAAGCACTAGCATTCAGCTCTAAGGGTCTTTATCATCCTTGTTCTAAGGGATTGTCCGAAGAGTTAGAATCTGTCCCCGGGGTAAGGAACCCTGCTTAGCCGGAAATTGAAGAGAGAGCACAGCAGCGAGTGAAGACCGACTCACGCCTGATTTTAGGACAACTTAAGGGGCATATCTTTATACTAGGTCTCTTACGCCCGCTCACAGAGTGGGGAGTTGACTCAAGAATAGAATAGGTTGGTATAAATAGAACGTGTCTTGAGGCAAAGGTAAGCCCTACCACCCCTATCACAAGAGTAGCAAGCAAGTGGAGTGAGACGCTCGAAATATCTTAAGAGAAGAAAAAAAAACAAGAAACTAGATCCTTACGTTACGCTCCTGGGACTCCTCGGCACAGGGAGTACGGGCCTTCATCTCCAGGAGAAAAGCATCGAGTGCGCGGGCGCAGCTTTCGACAAAACAAATTCATTCATTCTCGAAGTTATGGCGGAATGCAGCAAATCCCCGGCCGTGTGCTGGCCCTCCACACGTTCGTGAACCGATCGAGAAAGTGAAGTACCGGAGGCTTTTTCGGAATTTCTCTTTCGGAAGATGGAAATGACTGTTCAAAATTTCACCTAGATTAAAAAGAATTGGCTTATGAAATTTTTATTATTAGCGGCTCTCGCACTTGAAAGCTTATGCCGTAGAAGCTGACATCAGGCTATTATTGGCGTTTTATCTGCATCTTCTCGACCAAGGAAGGGGTTCGCTTTGTTTGGCTCGCAAGGACTCGACCAGAGGACTTCCCTCGTAGAGTGGCGTCTTTTATAAGACTCGAGTCTCTCGGTGGGAGTTCACGCTCTTTTGGCTTACTTTTAGCCACGCGGGGCGGCTATCCGCATGTGTTCCAAAGTGACGTCCATTTTTTGGTAATGGGTCGAGAGAAAAGTTTTGAATTCGACCTCTCCTTATACGCTCTAAAAAGGGGTCATGGACTCCTTTTTGTTTAGGACCCCCCCTTTTTTTTTGTAGAAAAAGAATTTTTGTAGCCTGGTGTGGAATCACCATCATTACACATGAATTCTTAGTCTGGCTGCTGCCTCCTAGCCGCCGCCTAGAGTGCAGCCTGCCTGCTGAAGACCGTAACGTAAGTAACTCAGTGCTCCATACGGGGGAAATGAAAGCAGAATTCGTTCGGATCCTCCCACATGTTCAATCTTTTTTTAGCGGTTTCCCCAGAGATCTTTATCATTAATGCAACCTCCATTTTGCTCATTCATGGAGTTGTATTTAGTACCTCTAAGAAATATGATTATCCGCCGTTAGTCAGTAATGTGGGTTGGCTTGGATTACTTAGTGTTGCGCGCCTAGGAGGGCAGCGCGCTTGGGGATGCACAGGAGCGAGCCCAGCCCCCTAACCTAATGCGGCACCGGGTTTGGACCGCAGGGAACCGTAGCATGGGGGACGTCTGATCCTTTTGCCGCCGCAAGGCTGGCTAATCGTACGCAGCAGGTTCGAAGACCCCTGGTTCTGGAAGGCACATGAGTCCGAACGCTATGTTGAATGTGCGACCGACACTACACTACGTAGGTACCTGTGCAGGTGAGGCGTCGGTCGGTCCTAGAAACGGCGGCAGCGGCGCGAAGAGTGAACGACCGGGCGTGCTGCAACCTAGGGATCACCAAGCAGCTCTTTCGCTCTATAGGGATCGGGAGGGCATAGCACAATTCTTCTTGGAGGAGGGTTGGTTTGCCCGGGTGACTGATCCTGCCATAATATAATGTACTCCTACCGCGTCGGCAACCGAAGTCGAGCATACATACGACGATCTTCATGCGTGAATAGCCGGGAGGAAAGAAAGGGCAGTAGATGATAATGAAAATGGGCGCCGCGTCTGGACGGGCGGGCGGAATAGATTAGCGAAAGGTGCCCTGCCATGGAGCACGGAATATCCCCAGTCTCATGTAAGACAACTAAATGCACCTCGAGGCCGAGGAACGTCGGGGACCTTATCGAGCACAGGATAGGCAATTGAGAGATAGAGCTAGCCTATTCGTTATGGGGAAGCAATGCTCCGGGCCGAGTAGAGCTTACCTCAGGCACCTGGTTTTCTCCGGCGGCTTAGCTGGAGAGGCCGGTTTGGCTTCCTCTCTGGCGGCCACTTTCCTTACCTTGCCCACGCTACACTCCCACTCCAGGCTACGCCTGCTGAGCAAGATGCATTGCTATTTCCTCTTCTGTGGACGCCACCGGAATATGATCCGGGACGGGAAGAGAAAGACTTTTTTCTTCGGCGGGCTTTCTCTCGTAAAGCCAAAGATGCCCCAAGACAAGGTACAACTGTTATTAGGAAGGGGACATGATCAATAGAACCTGGCTGGATCGGGGCTGGGATAGTGGCGCCCATTCCTAACCAGTTCCGAAAAGGTTCCCTCATACTGGAGGCCCCGCTTAGTGATCGGTCCGCTAGTTCACGCAAATCCGAAGAAGTTATCACGGACGAGCCACATGCAGGGAAACTTGCACGTGTGGTTCTGGCCGGGCTTTCCTGAGGTATCTAATAACCTTGCTTCTGCTCGCCGCTGGCGCACCTCTCCTAACTATTGCCCATTTATTCTGGAATCATTTTTTTAGGAGGGACAATTTTACATATTTCTGCCAAATCCTTCTATTATTAAGTACGGCTGGTACCATTTCGATGTGTTTCGATTCTTCCGAACAAGAGAGGTTTGATGCTTTTGAATTCATTGTATTAATTCTACTTCCTACTCGCAGTATGCTCTTTATGATCTCGGCTCATGATTCAATTGCCATGTATTTAGCTATTGAGCCTCAAAGTTTATGTTTTTATGTGATCGCAGCATCAAAAAGAAAGTCTGAATTTTCCACGGAAGCCGGCTCGAAATATTTGATCTTAGGTGCATTTCCCTCTGGAATCTTATTGTTTGGGTACGACCGGACAACTACCGATATCTATTAATATCTTTTCTTATAATGTTGTTGTTAAATTTTTATATCGTAAACTCTCGGATCGGGTATTACTTAGATGTGAAACTTGCAGACCTCATTGGTTGTGATATTGATCGTCACGGGGGGAACGAAATCTAAGAATATATAGACTTGTAGAGACCCTCTATGTAGTTGTCTATCTAGGGCGATCGATCTACATCTTTCCCCATAGCCCTGGGGCTGTGTCTCGATCTCCTACGTGCGAAATCTGAGGGACTAGTTCCTATGGAGATTCCCCTTGGTCTAATTCCACGCCTTATGACGTTTCGAAAAGGGAGTCGGTGTGGCGTAAAGTGAAGATCACGGGAAGTAGAGAAGAATTCCCTTTCTGGGGTATTCCGAAGGTGTAACCTAGACAACGAAAAAGGGGCCCGATACTTCAACTAGAAGAGCGACCAGTTGGTTCACCAAACCCCGACCCAGCGTTACACGTTTTCCAGGTCCGAAGGGATCCAGTGCCCAATTACCGACTCCTCCCGGAATTGCGTTATCGGAGCCGAGCCAGGAATGGCCGTTAGTGGACACCCACCACTTTTCACCGGTTAGAGAGGCCCTCTTTAATACATTAAGAAAAGATGTTCACAGGGGACAGAAAGACTCGGTCATAGGAACGTCAGACCACCTACGCGCTGGTGAAAACCACCTCGACCGGATCAGAGTAAACAACAATGTCGAATCAGGCCGCCCCGTCGCCTTGAAAGAATTCACACGCGGCCACCAGCTTTGCCAAAATAAGGAGAGATCTGCTGCTTACTGCTCACGAAAACATTCGACCTATACTTATAGTCAAGTCGTCCGCGTATCTTTCTGATCTCCTTCTATTCAAAAAATTGTTGGCGGATTGCCGGGGAGCGAGACGAAGAAAGAAACGACGCATTAGCCCGCATTCTACCAAAGTCTTTTCACAAGTACTGTGGTAGGAAGGGAGATCTTTCAATTGGTTGGACGCATCTACCTCTGCCTCCCTCGAAGGTGAAACTTTCCTCTAAAGCACGACCAGCCGACTCTGTAGAGTTTTGGGTTGGGAATGGATTGATTTGCTTATTTATATAAGGAGGCCATAAAGTGAAAACGTCCCTCAATGAAAGCGGGGATTTCTGCCTAGCCGTAGGTGTTTGTGAAGGGACAGAGACGTCCTCTTTCTACTAGACTTGTCTCATTAATTTGAAAACTGACAAGCCCACGGAGCGGTGCGCTAGCTTAAGGAAAGCAATTCGTTCATTAAATTCTTCAATCGGGCAAGCTTTCACATATTCTGATTTGGACTCTCTATTTTAGCATTCCTACTTAAAAGATGAGGCTCGAGAGACCTGATTTTTTATGCCTCGACGAGGGATGAAATACCAGCTCTAGCTACAGAACTAGAAGCGAATTAGCTTAGCTCTCGAAACAACCGGCGAAGGATAAAGTTGTCCATCAACGGGTCAATTAATTGCCCATTTTTTGGCTCTACCAGTAATTACAATATCAGATGGGAGAACCAGTTCGGCAATAAGACCTGGAAAGGACATGGCCGGTCTGCGAAGAACAATCAAGGTAGGATTAGCACCCTTCCTCAACAACTCAAAGTTTAGCCTCTTCAAACCTCTCTTTTAAGCTTTTAAGATTCAACAACCCCTTCTACTTTCAACCCTCAATCCGTGATCTCTCTAGCTATCGCTCCAGGTATGTAACTAGCTCGTACTTGGACTTTAAATTTCAGTCTGACACTCGTTCGCTTTCTGATTCGATTTAGTATTTTGTTCTCCGGTCTGTAACGACTTCTTGGTTGGTACAAACCCTCATCTCTTTCCCTATACTAAAATGAATGAATCTCCTTCTTAGTCGAGCTTTCTTTCGTCAGCGGAGGAACCGCTGCGCACCTGTCTCGGTACCCGATAAAAGTACTAGCTTAAGGGACAACTAGCCTTTTTCTTCAATAGTAATCTTCTCTACTTCGCTCCTGTTAGTCGATCCTCTTATACTCTAGCTCTGCTCGTGCCAGGGATGAAATGGCTCGACCAACGTACGAGGAATGGACGAATACAGCTGTCCCGATTTACACCTTTTTCGATGGGCTCATCTCGCTTGTATCTTATAAATGGGTTGTTGATGCTCTCACGTTAGTGAAAGGAAGAAGTCTTAGAATATGTTATCGATAGCAATAGCTCTGTGCCCTTCGCCAGACCCTTTTTTTTGGTAGGGAAGACCCGCTTTGCTTCATTCCAATGAATGACCTAGATCTTTTGCTTCGAACCTATCTCGAGCCTTTTTACTTTGATCATCATATGAAATATTTCAGAGTTTGTCGTGAGATCGGCACCTTTCTATTCCCAAGTTATGCAAGATAAAGGCTGATATTGATAGAAGAGCCGGTGTCCACTAATGCCCTTCTCGCTCGTAGTTCCCCAATTTTGACATAAAAGGGTCCGCTATGTTTCAGCCCTTGTAATAGCGCATCATGCGCAGAGAATGAGATCACCCCGGGCTTTAGCTGTCCTTGGTATATCTCCTTTAGGCACCAAATGCTGGGAAAAGAATGCCTCCTCTTCTCCACATTCTATGGCTGCTTGAGAAATTCTCCAAATGCTCTCTGGTTGCCAGGCCTTCGAGATCATGAGCACTTTTGATGTGCGTGAGATAGGAGGGATCTTCTTTAGTTGTGCCACCACGTCATATAGGGGCAATTATCTTCAAATGACATAGCAGCCACAATTGCAAGATGGCACATGGTCCATGAAGAATAGAATATTGGTTATCCCACGAGCACAATCAGAGAGCCCTTTATACATCTCAGCTAGGATCAAAGGTACAATTGTGGTTTTATCCTTTGAGCGCAGACAGCTAAAGATTCCCGTCACAACCAGGTCAATGGCTCTGATATCGACACCAATAAAGATTTCCGCAAGCAAACGCAGTGGGTAAATCTTGGAGTCGAAACTGAAGCGCGGTCATGTGAGAACCTGTCAATTAAAAATCTTGGTAAATAAGCGAGTCGGATCCCCTCCTGCATAACCAAGCTTGAGCTCATCCTGGCGTAGGCCCAGCGAATCACGAAGCAGAGAAGTGTAGCCAGAACGAGGCACGACGATACCAAGTTCACCTATATGAAGAAGACCAGAAAGACGATACACTTCTTCCAAAGAGGGTGCGAGCTTATGCCAATTAAAGATCACGATCAGGATCCCAACACTCTACAGCTGCTTCCAGAAGCTCCCAGTCGAGCCTAACTTTACAGAGATCAAAAGCATAAAAGAGTCCTACCTCCTTCAAAGCTTGGATGACCTCATCGGAAATTAATAAAGTAATCTAACCATCCCTTCGTGGCAGCCGCTCCTTCTCTGCCGGATTGGCCAAGGTGATGAAAAATTGGAAAATGGGCAAGGCCCTTGATCCGGGGGTTGGAAGGGGCTTAGAACAGCTTTCTGAATTGCGAAAGAGTAACCTTTCCACCATCCCCTACTATTCTAGCCTCAGCTTTTGCTTTAGCTCATTCTCTTGTTGATTATGTAAAAGATTCTACGGATGTCTTTGTTGATATTTTTATTTAAGGCTACAGACTCGGCTTCTTTTCAAGCTCGGAAGTGACGATTTGAATGAAATAGAGTAGTTTGAAGGAAAGCATGTGACGGATATAAGGCAGTATATGTAGTAAACGGATAAAGGAGTCGACTCTCTTTTCTTTTTATATTCCGCTCAGGAGATCTTGACCGGGTATTTAGAAAGATCCCTTGTTAAAAGTGGAGATCTTTAGTAAAGAGAAACTGCCTTCTCACTCCTATCTTCATCCTTGTCTGGTCCACGAGGAACTGGAAGAGTAGTAAAGGGAGATGGGCAAAGCAGGGCTAAAACACTAGGCTCTGAGACCGGGAAAGAAGCTGAAGGTCAAAAGCAAGGCGACCAAAGGCCTTAGGGAGAAGAAGAGGTATAGAGCTAAGAAAGCAGGCTAAGAAGCCGAAGGCTAATAAAAAGAAGAGTTGACTCTCCCTTGGGACTGCAACTGGAAGGGAAGAAGGAGTGGAATTTGCTCCCCCAGTGGAATTCGCTTTCAGCTCTTACTGGCTTCGTCTCGTACTCGTGTATTAGCTACAGCACCCGCATAAGCGGAAACTAGTCCTATCACTAACCTCCTTAATTCTCATTGCCTGGTCAGCATGAAATCAACCGATCTGAGTGGATCAACTGCTTTAGCAGCTGGGCCCATCACTGCAGAGCATCCAATTCCCAACTAATCTATTCAAACTCCAGCGATCGAATGGCAACCAAGAGGAGGCCCCATAAGCTTCGAAGTTCTCCAGGGCCTATCAGTTACTTCCTTCCAGGGCGGACTGACCTAGGGCCGCATCCTTGGCTCACTGAAACCCATATACTAGTCTGCTTCACTGCTGTCTGATATCCCCATCTCTCTTTCTTACCTACCCTCTCAACTTCCCGTTGGGATATCACAGAGCAAATTCTATACTCTAACTTTCATTCCCCGCTAGCTGACTTGCCTGCGCTTGGAGATTCGAGCACAACAAAGAGCTTATTTACGGAATTTCTTCACATCTGTCCGCTTTCAACCCAAGCGTGAAAAGTCAATGCTTTCTTAGATTTCGATAGAGACAAAGATCTTTAAGCTGAAAACTGGAGTTTAGGGTGCCTATAATATAAGGTCTGAACCCATATTTGGTTTGAATCTCACGATTCTATTAGCAGAGATCGGGTATAGGAGTCTTGGACCTACGCTTTCTAGTTACGTATGAGCAAGTATATCCTAATTTCCAGTCGAGTTAAAGCATGGAGGCTGGTCTTAAAGATTAGAAATGGATTTCTTATACTCCTGACTATGAAAGTAAAGAGACTTAGCAGCATTCCGACTCACTCCTCAACCTGAGAAAGCAGGAGCCGCGGTATTTCACTCAAGATTGGCTCTCTCTACCCGTAGCTTCAGGGGTATTCACCTTTGGCATATGCCCGCTCTGACCGAGATTCTTCCGTACTAGAATTCGGTGGAGGAAGTTTAGGGCACCCGGTTCCGTCGCTAATCGAGTAGCTCCAGAAGCTCGTAATGAGGGATGTGAGGCTAGCAAATAGAGTCCTTTTCTAGCGGCTGCTTGTGAAGTATGGAAGGAGATTCAATTGAAATTCCCAGCAATGGAGACAAAGTAATCCATTAATGTTCGTTCTCGTAATTGAAACTTGCCCTTTCGTTTTCTTCTTTTATATTATTAGTGAGCACCCTCATCCCACACTCACTTGTCAAAGCATGGGAGAAAAGTCAGTAATGCTATTTTTCCTTCTCTCATTCTATGCTAAAACCTTTCTTCTTCTCTTCTGTTAGCGAAGGCAGAAAGCCTATAAGTTGTTCGTCCTCATTCAGCCTTGCTTGACCGAAGGAGATAGAAGGCTCATCAATCAGTCATAGCCTAAACTGAGGCATTGGAGGGGCATGAGAATTTACAAAGAAGGTGCGCATTCCGATTTGGTCAATCTCATCTCTTTCTTCTCTGCAACTCGGGTAAAAGCCTAGAAGTTAAAAGGAAGTCAAGATTGAATTGGATTTGCTTTCCGGCATTCTGCTTTTGTTTGGATCGAACTCCAAGGGTTGCCATTCTACTAAGTAAGAAGAAATCGAACTCGCAGGAAAATCTAAGTAGCAAAGGGTACGACATTCAGTCAGCTTGGTGAAAGACTTTCTTTGTCTAATTCCACAGTGCTTTCAAGAGGAATAGTAAATAGAAAGTACCAGGGATCAAACGAGAAGGAAGGTACGACATTGTCAAAATGATTGGAAATCTTCCACGTTTGCCCTTCCTTAGTCGGTAATGATAGATCTATGTCTAAAAGGAGGGCATGTTGGCAAGAAAGCATTCACCGACGGAAGCAATGCTTTAAGAAAAGAGAGTGAATCTAGACTTGCATCTTCGAGTCTTATTAAAAGGAAGAGATGCTTATTTGTTATAAAGATCCCAAGATCAGCTTTGCTTTTATCGGCATATCCGCTAGTTCAATCACCCTAGAGCTAGAGGGGAGGCACTAGTGGTAGCTCTAATATGTCTAAACCTCAGGAAAACTTTCTAGGCGCAGTACAGGGGTCGAACTCTTTGGATGGTAATAAGTACGGTAAGCCTGAAGCGGTGGCATGGGAACTTCCTTTCAGAAGGACTGATTCGGAAGAGAGGAAAGATGGACTTGCATCGTATTAGAATATAAGGAAGAGTTGCTTGTACTTACTGCTTGCTTACATGCTTACTCGGAACTGAACTATCCTGACATAGGTCCGAGACTTTCCGACGACGCACGGTTCTTTTTCGGTTCCCTGGATTAGAAAGTCTTGAACCCTTACGTCTTTACTCAGAGAAGTCACTCGTGGAGCGATTTACCACTTATGACAGTGAGCAGTGACCTCGAAGAGATCAGCCACCTTACGTACGATTTCCAGCTTTGCTTTGAGTTCACCCGTGGCTTTCTCTTTTTATGTTATCTTGTTTCCACCGACAAAGAAAGAGATAAGGTAGTGAAGTGAAACTGAATAGTAAGGTTCCCTCATATGACTACTTATCAAAAAGTGGATACTCTTCACCTCAGGAGCTAGGAAGAACTAAGAAAGCGAACCGGCCGAAGCCGGAGTCACGTGTAAGGAGAGTTGAAATAAGTAGGTATCAATAGCCTTCTTTAAAAATGTCTCTCTGAGTGATCTAGCTATGTTTGAGTTCTAAACCTCATATATACAAGATATGATAGAAAGAATAAAGAAAGCCATTTCTGGGGCAGATATAGGAGGTCAAGCGAAGATCAGAAGGAATAGCTTTCTTCCAAAAATCCCCATTGCCACTAGTTTGGAGCTTTGAGTGCTCACTCGTCAGTTACCAACTGTAGAGCTGATTCTACGTCAGAAAACTTATCCATCATAATGGAATAGAGCACGAAGGATGTCATGATGTACTCTTTAGGATCCCCTTCCTTATTCTTAGATGTCTAGTCTAATTTAAATATTGTTAACCAGGAACTATACCCCTAATCTGCTCGAGAATTTTGGCAGCTAGAAGAGAGAGTTGAAGCAGATAATCTCTTAAGGACGAAAACACACTATAGCTCGATCCTCATTCCTTCTTACTTAGGAAATGTGACGTATCTTTAGAACTCAATCAATTCCATCGATCGGCCGGAAAGCCTATCTCTTTTGGTACAGAGGGACATAGGGGCGAATGCTTGAATGGGAGAGGCTAGGAGTTGAACCTAGATTACACACTGACCCGCTCTACCACCGCTGGAATATGTCCACAAAGAACTGGTAATTTCACTTCCATGGTGAGAACGCTGGCTCTACTTAGTAAGGACTTCCAGTTTTATGAAATGGAAGATCCAGATCTTGGAGCACCTAATCAACAAGTTGAGGAGAAGGTATGAAATCCTCAGTCTCCTGGGGCAAGTGGGGGCGACACACTGAATGAACCAACTCCAATGGAGCAGGATCAAGAAGAAGTTCAGCTACGTAAAAGTGAGCGTGACCCTCGTCGTCGATTTGAGATTGAGGGAAAGGCCTTCATGCTAGCTCCGGTAGATGAAGAGAAAGACTAAAGAAGAGGCTCTCGCAAGACTTGCTAGGGAATTCCTTCAAGCAATGCAGGACGAGATGGAGTCGATGAAAGCAAATCCAGTCTGGGACTTGGTTGACCTTCCACCAGGGCCTCAGACAATCGGTAACAAATGGGTTCTTAAGATTAAACGCAAAGTGGACAGATCTATTGAAAGGTATATGTGACTAAGGGCTTTACATAAAAGGAGGGAATCCATTATGAGGTTCTTAGACCAGTTCTTAGATTCGTCTCCATTAGGCTCATTCTAGCCATTCTCGCACATCTAGCTAGATCTAGAGCTCAACCAAATGTTAAAACTTAATTTCTTATTTTAATGGGGATCTTTATGAATAGATCTATATGGACCAATCCGTCGGCTTTGTTGATGATGGACAGGAGCGCAAAGTATGCAAGTTCAAACGAGAAATCTATGGCTTAAAGCAGGCGCCAGTGCCTTGGCTAAATTCCTACCTTCGGGAGAATTAGGATTCCATCGTAGTGGTTCTCCCTTGTTGACCAAAGGAGTGCTTTAAAAGGTTAGAGTCAGAGAAGGAGTGGTTTACTTGGAAGGAGAAGGAGAGGGTAGTGCGGAAGCGTCTTCTCTTTTGAGTTTGACATAGTTAGGTGTAGCCAACTTTCGTGGAGAGTTGAGTAGGCGCATGCCGGCTAAGACCCCCTCCTTCTAGTACCTGACCAAGCTCCAGTTGACCCTGAACCGGAAAGCGGAAGAGAAGGAGAAGGAGAGCCAAAGGTAGCATAGCTTCTTCCAGTTCCAATTTCTCCATTTTGAGCTTATCCGTACATCACCTTCTTCCTTCCTCGAGTGATTTCATCCCTTCGGTCTCCTATTGGAAGATCTTTTAAGGTCATAAGCAGTAGTCAACCCCTTATTATATCAAAGAAGTACTAAATGAGAGACTTCTATTTAGATATATTTTTAGTACACTGAAACTATGTCTTATGGTAAGCGGACGCCACTTTTCTCGTCGGCGATCACCGTGAGATCTCTTGAGTGCTAATAAACTCAAACTAAATGGCACGTATGCTTTCACCAGGACTTCTTCAAGAAATTCCCCCATTGCTCCCTTTGTCAAAAGTTCTAAGGAATCATCAGTAACTATATACTCTGTCGGTTAGTCTGACTTCCTTTTCGGGCACGAAGGAATTACCAATAGAATCAGGGTGCTCAATCTTCCTCTCACGAGGACAAAAGCATGCTTCGCAATCAAGCTAGAAAAAGACTCATCTGCGAAGACTAATAAAGAGAGTCCCTTACTCTAAAGTCAAGTAAAGAAGAAGTAGTAAACTCCTTCCTCTCGGGCGCACTTCATTTCTAATCATTCAGTCTTATTTCCCTTGGTCCCTCAGACAGTCCCCAGCCGGTCAACGGTTGCAAGCCAATGCTTCTTAGAAAGTCAAGGCAGTCTATCCAATCAAATCAGTGCCTTTGCGAGTGTGAATGCGAGCGGGAAGTCCACTCAGTCCAAGCCCCTTTCTGGCTTTTCATAAGAATGCCAATCAGTCTGTCCAAGGAAAGAAATCCGGTCGGTGCGGGAAAGAAAGGCAGTACGGTACGGTACCACTGTCCATTCTATCCATTCATTCCTCTTAGTCCAGGCAAGCATGCCTGGGGTAGTCAAAGAGGAAGATTTTCTATCTTTTAGCAACAACCAACCTAGGTCTCTTTGAATCCGATGTCTTAGGAGAAGGAATAAGAGATGAAAGCAATGTCTCTTGTTAGCAGTCTAGTGAGCCTACGCTCATTCCAGTCAGTCCGAGCAAGTAAGAATAAATAAGGAAAGTCGCTAGGGAAGTAGGAAGTAGGCTTAGCTCTTGTGCACATCTTTTGAGGGGTTTACTTGCTTACTTCTTAGAGTAAGGTGAGAGGAGATTTTTTCATAAACCATTTCTTTCTCGATGCTTTTCGGTTTGGAACTCTGTTTTCATCCTTCTTCAAAGGAAGGAGTCATCCTCATCGAAGAGTTCGGGAGCTTCCACGACAAACTCCAAACCCCCATTGAAATATAGCCTTTCTCTTCTCTCTCTATTTCACTAAGGAAATAAGGCCTCTGTGATCCTCTCTAAAGGCTGTTCAAGGAGGCTGTGGTCAATCAATTCATTCAGCTATAAGAGCTACTTTCTTTAGGCTGCCTTGCCCATTAGCAGTACAGTCTAGCTCTATTTACCTCTTTCTAGGACGATGAAGGTATGTTGAGACTCTCCTCCAACGATGCTGTTGTGAATGCTTTTTGGACTATTGACACTATTTCCCAGCACTTCTGGTAGAAGATAGGCTGAAAACCGTCCGGCCCAGGGGGCTTTAAAGGCTCCCATGGCGAAGACTGCCTTTTTGACTTAAAGTCTGGTGAGAACTGGTCCGAGCATACCGTTAACTATGCTATAAGATGAGCCATATGCAAACCGAACGGGGGCACGCCAGCGCTCCGTCTTTCAATTGAGTTCAGTCTATCTGGACTCTGACGTCATCTGGCAGGTTCAAAAGTATCTGAGGGTAGAAAATTGATGACTCTAACCAAAAGTACAATGCACTAAAGCCGCCATGTCTTTCACATGAACAGAGCTTCCCTTCCCTTTCTTTCAAAGAAAAGCCCTACCCAGAAAGAGTAAGGTGCGAAGCCTAGCTGATCGGACCGGGCATGCCTTTCTTTTCAAGGGGCGTATGGGGGCCTGAAAGTCTTATTGCATCTATGGCATCTTCTTATGATCGGATTAACTATTCCTCAAGTGCCACAGCTTTTTCTTGAACAGCAAATGAAATACCAATTGCAGCAGATAGGCATTCAGTTAGCTTTCATCGGATACGAGAGCAGTGGATGATTTCACAATTACCCAAACTAGAGCAAGGGTAGCACCGGTTACTGATTACCTGACTGAACCACCAGGAGCTATTCTTTCGCAAAGAGCTTATTCGTGCACATGCACAAAAGCTTATTCTTGCAAAACCTATTCTCGCTTACAGAAGTACTATCCTGCTTAGGAAAGGGAATCTTTGATTGAAGGAAGGTATTCGTGTACGGGAATCAAAGTGATTAGAACAGAACTGAGCTTGCCGGCGAAGAAGCAGCGGACGCTATTCGTGGACTGAGCAAGAGACAGATAGAGTTGATTAAAGCGATACAGATCGATTCGATAAGAGCTAAAACGGAAAGGAAGATTTCATTAAGACAGATGTCGCACATACTGATCACGCATAGCGAGCTGAAGGCCTAATTGCTCCTATTCGATCGTTTACTAAAGAGAAATTCCCGATAAACGAAAGGCATGGGACCGCCGCTTTCTTGATCTACTTTAGGACTAGCGAAGATAGAATCAAAGACGAGAAAGGCGACTCTCTGCCCTCCTACTAGCCCTCGAGTTCAAGCATGTGACCTCGGCATTGAACTTGGTGTACTTAGCCTACTTTCTCTTTACCCGACGGGATTCAGAAAGCAGGAAGTCCACTTTCTTTGGATAGACAGGGAATCGAACCCTGCATTAGAGACCTATCTCTCTATCTCTAATTAGACGACTACTTTGGGTTCTTTAACTACGTAATTAAGATAAGAAAGGCCAGGGATGAGAACCTTCCTTCTCGCTTCCATGGGAAAGTCAAAGTAGAGGACCGTCCTTCTATCTCAAATAAGAGAACGGATTCAATCCGATCCCTATCTTACTACTGATTGCCCTCTTGCGGACAAGAGTTTAGACTCCATCTCTGATCAGAAAGAGATAACTATCAAGACGTGAGAAGAAAGACCCCGATCCCTTGTAGGACTTGTGATCAGTCCGCTAACAGGCGTGGCAAGGACGGACGAGAAGAGCTTTCTTATTTAAGAGTCTGACCTTATTTAATATTAGGTTCTGCTTGCCCAAGGAGAAGGAGCATCAGCAACCCAACCGTTTTTAGAGGATCTCTTCCCTCTGGGCTTGCAGTAGCAGTTAAGAGGGTTAATAGGTCCAGCGAGATTGAATATTCGCGGCGCAATCCTTTTACCACTGAGTTTGCGACAGTGGTTGGTCACTTGCGGCACAAGAATTTGGTTCAGCTTCGACGGGTGATGCTGTGAGGGATCCGAGTTGGTCTTGGTCTATGAGTACCTGCCCAATGGAAGCCTCGACAAAATCCTCCACAAGAATTCCAGTTCTCCGAGTTGCCTCACGTGGAAGCGAAGTAAGTAGGAGCATAGTTCTTGGAGTTCTGCTCTTACTTATCTGCATGAAGAGTGCGAGAGAATAATTCATAGAGACGTGATGCAATATAATGCTGGATGCAGACTTTACTGCCAAGCTTGGCTTGGGGATTTTGGTCTGGCAGAAGTTTACGAGCATAGTTCCAACACAAGAGAGGTAACTATACCGCCGGCTGGAAGGATGGGATATCTTGCTCCTGAATATGTATACTCTGCCGTCCCCACGGAGAAAACTTATGTTTACAGCTTTGGTGTTGTGGTGCTAGAGGTGGCCACGGGAAGAAGGCCAGTCGATGATGATGGAACTGTGGTTGTTGATTGGGTCTGGGACCTCCGGGAGAAGGGCAAAAAGAGGCCGCGGATGCTGAAAGACCGGATTCTATACCAGCGGATTCGAGAGCAGCGGAGTGGCCTTCTCCTACTCCTTGCCTTCCTTCTTCCCCATGTTGATTCTAAACCGTCGCCTTCCCCAGCTTGTTCTCTGTCCGCCCTATTCTGGCTAACAGCCTATTTGTACTAACAGGACCAGGACAGCTCCTTCTGGGCATCTTCCTTCTACTATTGATGAAAACAACCTATTCTTGCCTTGCAGCTTATTCTTTCAAACAAACGATTCTATCCACTGTTAACCTAAGGACAGCATATACATTGGGTCATTCGGTCACTACCTCGATCATAATCATAGTTTGCTATCTTCCCGAAGATAGCAAGCGGAAGAACAATTAGGCGGTGTGTCACCCTCCTGAGCGGTATGGTATGAAGCCCGTAGACAATGGCTTTAGGGAGATGCTTTGATTTAAGACAAGACAGTGAACTAGCTGGCTTTAGAAAAAAAAACCTTTCTTAGTAGATAACGACCTCGCACTTTCATTGATCTGATAGTGATTAAGGAGGAGTTGAACCTCCATAGCGTTGGAACTAGAGACCTACTAATCTTTTCCACCCCTTTCTTTGAACCTTGTCAATGATCGAACTTAAAGATATGAACTGAGTGCCATTTGATGAGTAACTGAGAACAAGGGAGAGGGATATAGAAAGGATGAAGTAATGAAAGAAGAAGTCATTGCTAGTAGTAACGACTTGTTACGATCCATTGGTTCATATAGAATCCATGTCCTAGGTGTATCAAAAAACATTCTTTTCGCTAAGCGTATATAATAAAATAGAGTGAAAGAGTCCACCCTGAAACCAAGGGGGTACTAACTAACAGCTGAGTCCTCTCCGAACCGCAGGAGATAGTTGCCCATCATACGGCTCACCAACTTCACTTGCCTCTATGGGAGGCTCGCTCCGGGCAAGTTCGGATCACTTACAATACACAGCTCTACGAAGGAAGGGGTTGGGTTAGGAACGTTTTCAATATGATTTTTTTCCAGAAATGCGAGACGAAAAAGGTAACGTAGTGACTTTCTTATTCCCGTGTTCGATCTCTTCCATCTCTGCCTCGCTCCTTTTCACCTATGTTGAAGAAAGGTTTTCCACCCTGTAGAGAATGAAGAGGACGAGCAGCCTCTCAACATCTCGAGGCTCCACTCTCCCCCCTGAATAAGTGACGGCCTCCTTAGCCTGGGCGAAGATGGGGATAAGGAATAAGGATTGAAGCCCCTTAGCTCTGCCAGGCACTGGACAAGGGTTAGCTCTGTAAATGTGTAGAGCCAAGTGTGGTGTAGTAGTAGGCACTTCTAGGCCCCTTCCCGGCTACTGGATCACTCCAGTGCTTTGGGTACTACGGACCCTCTGCCATCCATTGCAGCAGAGCTGTTTCATGAGCGGGGGGGGCGGAGCGCAGTTCTTTGAATCAAACGTTGTTGAATGAAATCGATTCTTTTTTAGATATCAAAATCGAAATCGGATAGGATAGATGGATCTATCTTTCTATTCATATATATTACTAAAAAAAAATTGAATTTATATAATTAAGTAGCGTAGCAAGAAGCCCCAAATCCTTGATTTGACCAGGAAAGACTGCACTGCTTTGGGCCCAGGAAGCGAAGGGAATGAGCTCGGCTGCTTCTCCTCCACACTTCTTTTTCTCCGTGCCCGTTCCGCATGCGCTTCGCGCGCCATTGGCGCTTTGTTCTCCTCTTATTCTTCATTGGACGGTTCAGATGGACTTCGCCGTTCTTTCCCAACTAAAAAAAAAAAAAAAGGTATTGTCAAATCGAGATGTCGATTCGTTTTCCGCCCCCAATGAGATGGGGAATTCATAACCCCCTATCACGACTTTTGGGCCCTTCACCTTTCTGAATCGAGGCCCGGCTCGCGTCGTTCCAACAACCGGCGGGGAGCACCTCAGTATACGATCGCGCGCAGTAACTGGGAGTCCTATTACACCTAAGGCCAACTTCAATTCACCAAACCGACGGTTCATCTCGTGTAGTGATTGTGGACTCGTACAAGGATATTGAGTAGACGGTTGATGTATCAGACTCGACCCTATCTTTCGTAGCATGCATTCCCATCCGTGTCGCAACTGATTCGGTAAGCTACGTGTCCGGTGCACGGAGAACTGCCTTCGGTCCCCCAAACTGACTTACTCGTGGCAACCTTCCGGCCGCCCAACGACCTATAACGCTAGTCACTACTCCCACTGGGGCTAGGAAGTAAGCCCCACAACCCAAAGCGGCGAAGAACAAATAGAATTTGCTACAAAAGCCGGCTAACGGGGGTATTCCTGCGTATGAGAACATAGTAATGGAGAAGGTAATAGCCGAAATAGGATTCGTTTTGGCTAGAGCGCCCAAATCCGCTATATATTTGACACGGGTTTGCCGTAATGCTGAAACTATGGCGAATGCATCTATCGTCATTAATGCATAAATAAAGATACCAATTAGTAGTGATTGAATTCCTTCTATGGTTCCACATGAGAAACCAGTACGAATATAACCTACATGTCCAATTGAACTATGAGCTAGAGGTCTTTTGACTTTCGTTTGGGCCATGGCGGCCAGTGCTCCTAAGATCATAGAAGCAATGCTGCAGAAAAAGAAGATTTGTTGCAATGTAGCTCCATAGGAACCATAAATAGAAACACGTGAAATATTAGCAGAAATAGAGATTTTAGGCGCAATAGAAAGGAATGCTGTAACCGGGGTGGGTGAACCCTCATAGATATCAGGTGCCCACATATATAGAGTCAAAAGAAAGAGGGAGTCCGAAGGGGAGGGGGGTTTGATTCGGGGCTCGAGAGATGGAATAGATAGGGCCCCACAAGTTTTGAATTCGCCGCTGGGGAATTCACACGAAAGGGAACGAGGAATTTTCAACGAAAAAAGTGCTCTCTGAACCGAACGTGAAAGTCGTTTTCCATCAGACGGCTGTTCCCGTAACTCCACTCTCGACTTGGATTATATATCCAAAAAGGTCCGCTCTCGGCCATTCCACACGCTGCCTAGAAGAGGCGTGGTTATCTGAAGTGGATTCTCTCTTTTCTAGTCGATGCCGAACCTGCTGCCCCATTGACTAAGAAGGGGGCGGGCAGCTACATGGACCCCTTCCTTTCTGTTGTTGCCAGCGCTTTCCCGGGCCGAGCCGGAATTCTTTATTCTAATTTGAAGGGGCAGGCAAAGCCCGAAGGCTGCTATCCCAATAGGCCAGCGGGCGGAACGAGGAGAGGGTCCGGATACCACCGCGGTCGAAAAAGCCCTTCAGATAACACGCACCGTAGACCATCCTCGGTCTTCTTCGTTTTCGATGAAAAACAAATAAAATCTCGATCCCCGCAAGTGTTTTCCTTCCCCCGCCTCCCCTCCTTCGTCGAGCCTTTCCTTTAATGGTTGGGAAAAGCATTCCCTTATCTGAACTTGACTCTTTCCAGCCTTATTCAAATAAAAAGAAATAGGGGGGTGGGTCATAACATAGGCTTCAAACATGATTTGAAGGTCCATGCGAAAAATACAAAATCTGGAAAGCTGCAGGAAAAGGTTTTTCTTTCCTGTGTTGCACTGAAAAAAGAAGGACCTAAGAGAATCTTCTCTTAGGCCTCCCGCGCCCGCCGCCGCCCGGCCCAGGGGGCAAAGCGAGAAAAGACAGAGGGAGGGAGAG
>Ga0325410_1000016_pt1:0-17500 | contig 155883 bp, 91 predicted proteins | sample PopdelMetagenome_16_FD_206182 | JGI IMG/M metagenome (GOLD analysis project Ga0325410, IMG submission 206182) | Populus deltoides microbial communities from Bellville, Georgia, United States - Xylem-PdIQD-R3 | ecosystem: Host-associated > Plants > Phyllosphere > Stem > Wood/Secondary... | reverse complement strand
GGTTGTTCGATCTCAGCTTTTGGGGGCGGGAGTGCTTGGTCGCTGGGGTTTCCTTTTCCTCAACCAATTCGGTTGTGTCAGCCCGGTCTAACATTTATGAGCTGGCAAGATGGATTGAAGGTAAGATAGATTTGAGTTTAACTGGTATAGGACCTTCGATCGACCATGGGGCGTATTTTCATTCTAAAAACTGAATTTGAAGCGTAAAAAGCTCCTTCTCATGTTGCATTTCTTTGGTTTGGAAGTTTCAGTATGTTGTCTGTGGATTTCTAACAAAGGAAAGCCCCCCTATGCCATTTGATTAATTAAAGTTCCGTGCTGCTCGCCACTCCCCGAGGCCAAGGACGGGGTCGAACCGTCATTCCAGGATTTGCAGTCCGATACATTTCCATTATGTTACCTAGCCGCCACCGCATATGTATAAAAAGAGGGAGCGGGGAAGGAAGAACAACCGTTTCACTTTGGAACATGAGGTGGCGGGCGGAGCGCTCTATATGATCGGCGGCGGGTTACCAGAGAAGAGGGGACAACTTCTTTCTCCCTTGCCTTGCTCCATTTTCCTTTTATGATTGAAAGTAGCAAGCCACTCCACTACTGGTATATAGGCCAGATCAGATAAAGGGTTGCTTCCTCCATATGTTCAGGCAAAGAACATATAGAAGCTAGCTTTTGTTTTGTCTTGTAAGCAACCATGCCTATAGAATTTTGCTTACCAAAGTGGTCTTACTAAAAGTAAGTAAGCAACCAGTTCCGTTCCAAGTGACATGGCTTTTCACTACTCTTTTCCAGAGAAGGTTGCTCATCCAGCCCGGCGGATCCATTGTTTATGCGGCAGTGCGATGCAGCTGAAAAAGCCCTTTCTTTATATTAGTAATATTAGTGACGGTATAGGTTGCGGAAAACTCCAAAACTAGGGTTCCAAAATAAAAAGCTTATTAATATAAGTTTTAGAAAAAGGCACCCCTACTATACCCCTAAACTAGAAGCTAGCGCGCAACGGCTTTTCCGCCGTTGTTGCTTGCTGCTTGCAAGCTCGAAAATCTCTCTTTCGCCTCGCCTCCCTGTCTCCATTCTGATTGATTCGCTTCTTCCTTCGCGCAAGCGCGGAACCCCTTGTTGTGTTGCATTTCGTGATCCTCCTTTTCTTTTCCGCTTACCACTATTCCTCCTATCTTTCAATGCCTTCCACCCAGCCCAGTACCTATAAGAAGTGCCTATCCTCTTAAACCTGACACGGGATAGGATAATAGTACAGCCTCGAGGCGAACAGCTCCTTTCTAAGCTCAGGGAAGAACACCTAGCCCAGCTTTCTTTCCGAGCCATCAATAACTGCCAGATTTTTTTTTCGGGTCCGGCTACCCCTTCAAGAGGTCCAGCTTTCCTTTCACCGGTCGGTCAGTTATGGAGTTCGAGCCAGCGCAGGCTTCACGGCCAAGTATTGTGCCGTTTTTAAGAAAGATCTTATCCTTTCTTTCACTCGTACCGTGACCGAAGCAAAGCCTCCCGTTGTGGATCTTATGACGACATGAAGTTCTCGAGTTGGTATTCAGTGAGCCAACATGGACTCGGAGGTCAGTGATTTCGATGGATTTCCGGAATATCTATATATAGTTTTCGTCCGTCTCGTCTGTTTAAAAGGGGCATAGACAAAGGCCGATTTTGTTTTGGGACTGCAACAAATTTCCAGATTTGGTCGGTGCTCGGTAGCATTCCCTTTATCTATCAAAGTAAAGTACGCTAGGGATTCTCTTCAAGTAGAGTAAACAAAACGGGAGGCACAATTAGTTGAGTCTAGCATTCCTGTGCAATTCCCTTCCTTTAATTCATTTGATTGGATTCCCGTCTGTTAATTCAATATGCTCTTCCCGCTTAGGTTAGCTGTACTCTCGTGTAGCAGTTAACGCTTGGTGGGAGTTCCAACATAGGAAGGCACCCGTAGGTTTTTATTCATCTACTTTATTCAATGTAATTCCTTCATGTAAATAGACTTCTCCTGTCAACAAACAAGAAAACGGATGCCGCGCAAGGGCTTTTCGCGTTAGGTTCGGCCTGGTATACAAGCAATTAATGAGCCTAAACTAGGGGGTTACGCAAGGGGGGTGGGTACTCAGGTCTTGAAAGCCTCAATAAATAAAAGCGTGTATTTCCAGTTTAGGAAGAGAGAAAGTCTAATTCCACTAGAAAAACTGGAAAAAAACTCTTTTATATGAATTCAACCAACTCAAAAAGTAGTGGCAGGAAGCAGCACACCAGGAGGTGCGGGACGAACTCCTTCTTTTAAATATTCCAATCGAGCTGCCGAATCAGTACGGGTCCAGAAATTGGTAAACCAGAAAATAGACACACCCACAAATCATTCTTTTATTTAATAAATCTCATGTAGGAGAGCCTATACCGGAAACTCAAATGTGATAATTCAGGCGAAAGAAAGGTCGATCTTTCTTGTATACCTGCCCGTGAACCCTTCTCTCTCTTTCTTTGATCGAATCCCTTGGTTTCTTAAAAAGAGTTGTCCCCTGTCTGTATCAGTCGTCTCTATGGCAATCTTTCTTTAAGCAGAAAGCGTGTTAAAGCTAGATACCCAAGGAGCAAAAGAGAAATGGCTTTCGGCCTAGGATCTCTTGAAAGTGCTTTTCCTTTCCTTTTAACTAAGACAACTTCCCCTAACTCCCAACTCCTAGCTGCCTAGCTCCTTAGCTGCCACTGTTGCTGACTGACTTTGGCTTCCTTCTTCGTGAACTGTGTATTCCTATTCTACGTCCGGTTCAAGTTTTTTTCGACAATCTCAGTACTACCTATATGGCTTCTAATCCTATCCAGGATGCGCGCACGAAAGACATTGAGATTGATCTTAACTTTGTGCGTGAACATGTTAACACTGGTGACTTGCGCCTTTCTTATCTTCCTACGGAGAAAGAAACTGCCGACATCTTCACCAAAAGTCTCTCTACTTCTCGTTTTAAAACTCTCAGAGACAACCTCTGCATCATTTCTAATTCCAGAGCAAGCAATATATCCTCTCTTTCTGTCGGGAAGTCAGGCAAGGCGCTGCCCTCTTGTTTGCTAAGCCCTTCGAGGCTATCTCTCTTCTAGTGATAAGATAAGCGAAGCTAGTTCCAGTATAAATAGGAGCAGTTTCTCTGAATTCCCTTCCTTCTGCATCGCGTTACAATCCTTATGCAAGCCAGTCCGCCCCATAGTAGTAATATATTTAGGATTTAGCTAGGGCTAACTGCTTTCCATGTCTCCGGGGCTTTCGTTTGAGTTGGAGTTGTATCACTATTTGCTGTCGATCCCGGCTAGCCATTGGTTCTTTCTGACTCTATCTTTTCACGGTAGTGCTTCTCCTCTTAGGAAAGCGAGCAGGCAAGTTCTAAAAAGTTCCAGCCAGCAAGCAGGGTAAAAGGATGGGGCGCAAGTCGGGTTGGTTGCATGCCCAAGGCAATGTTTTTGTAGATTGAGATGGATTGATCTTCGCTATTGTGCCTCTTCCTTGTACCATTGATGCTGCGGCAGTGCCTAATATGAGTTTGCTCCTGTCCCAGACAGCTTCGAGGTTACCATCGATCGATTACAGAGGTTTCAACCACTGCTCCCCTTTGATCGAGTGCTATTTCTATAATAAAGATTGAATAGGAAAAACTTGAATTGGCTTCAATCGAGATTGCCTCCAGCTTCTTAGGCACATGAGGAAGCGGTCTAACATCTTTTCAATCGAAATCCCAATCAAAGACAAGTTCTACCAAGGCCGGGATCTGAAAGAGAAGAATAACTTTCGGAATTCCAAGTGACCCTTCAGAAGCTAAAGTTGAATGATCGAAGTCTCCTTCAGGTTCAGTCGAAGAGATCGAAGCGAAGTCATCAATTCAACCATTCGCATGGTCTCCCCTAAGACTGACCTCTTTTCCAAATGAACCGAACCTCGATCCACATTCATCAAAGAGAGACGGCCATCTCTCTAGGTTGCACACGCCCCTCATTCGCCCTTTACTAGAAGGTAAGGCAAAAAGCAAAAGCAGCTTAAGCCCTTACGATCACCCGAGAAGCCCTCGAGCCTATAGTATTTATTATAATATAAATATATCTTTTTAAGTATGACTAATCTGACGAAGAATCGTAGTTCCTACACCTTGCGTGGCGTCTCCCAGTCCAACACGGCTTGCACGCATCTTCTTTTGATCCAATCAACTCATGCCGTCGCCAATCCAGTGCCCAAGGAACTAGACCTTATGCAAAGCACCTTTTTCACATAGAGCTGATTTTCCCTTATGATCTGGAATTGGTCATAGTCTGCCAAGAGGGCAGCGCCTTGCCTGACTTCCCGACGAAAGCCGAGCTATGGTATGGGCCTGCATGCATGGGTGCTGTTCGAAGATTTGATCGTCGGCCCTATTGAGAAATCGGCTGTTGCCCAGATCCAGGGAGGCTGAACCACAGAAACAGGTACCCCTAACCACCTAAAAATTCCGAATGGACTTTTTGCGCTTCCTGAGAAAGAAGGCTTTCACTAGACCAAAGACCTCGAGAACGCCTGCCGCGAGAATTCACAGGTTCGTTCATTTACCAGCACTAGTTCGTACCTTAGCAAGCAAGCTGCCGCGACCTCCGGTCTGCAAGCACCTCTGGTCTCAGTTCTAAAGCCAGAACAACTTCCTGCTGGCCGCAAGCACCCCCGGTCTCCAGGCAACAAACAGGGAGACAGAAAGCCACACTTGCTCCTTTCTTTCCGACTTGGTGCTTTCAGTCCTGTCTTGAAGCTTGCCTCCGACCCGAGGCGACCGAAGGAAGGAAGCGCCTTCAGACCTTACTTGTTCCAGGATGGACGTAGTTCAGTTGACGTATGAGTTGTGGAGGATGGTATTATGTCCGATCTAAAAAGAATGGGGTTTTTAGGATGGGAATGATAAAAAGGGGAGTCGGGTCAGCTAGATTCGGGATGGGATCGACTAATGAATATGGTGTAATAGGTGGGATAAAAGATGTTCTTATCGTGCATCGCTAGCTGCCGCCTCATAGTAGTGATACGCGTTGGGCGCAAGGAAAGACCCCACTCTAACTCCCCTCATTGCTCTAGCCAGACCGGGAGAAACTTTTAATTGGGGGTAGTGGCCCCAGACGAGGGATAGATGGGCAACTAGGTAATATAGAAGGTCGACCCAACCGAATCTGTTCGATTCCATCAATCACTCCGTTGGGACGGGAACATGTATCCCTCCCAACCAAAAATCTTTTTGTCTAAATCAGCTTTCGGCCTATCGATTTAACCGGGAGCTGCTGTTGAGCACTCTTTCCATCACCGGATTCCCTATGCGCTGATTGATGCTTCCTCTCCGACTCGATGAGACCACACTACTGAGTGAGCTTCTTTCTGGCGCTCTTCCTAGGATTCCTAATGCCTCTTGCTTCAACACAGAATAAGGTCTTTTCTCGGCCACTTTGTCATGAAATGAAAGCACAGTGAGTGAGTCTTCTTTCCGAGTCGAGTACTAGGCAGTCAATGTAGAGTTCACTTCATTTGTCAGACTCCCGGTACCGAAGCAAAGTACTCATCCGAAAAGACGGTTTGATCATGCCCTTTGTCCTCAACCCATGGTTCTCCTATATCTCCTAACTTTCGCTTTGCTTTCTCTTGAGCCCGCATTTCGTGTTTTTTAAGATCTTTAGAGGTGAACCCACATAGTGGAGCCTTCGTGTACCAATTTCAGTGGTTGAGTTTCGCACTCCCGTCATCTTCCTCTTATTTTTGGAAGATCCCAAATAGTCATCAGAAACAAGCTAGCCGAGCATTGATTTGGGTGTGGGTGGGGTATGGTGCCCCAACGGATGGATCTCCATCAACATGGGATTTTTCCGAGGGGATCAATGTCTGGTCGAACCAAGCTTCCTTCTCTCTCTCTTGCTTCCCCACCTGTGACTGAAGCTTCCACATGAACTTGACTTTCCTATCTGAGTAGACCGAAAGTTCTACTTTTTGGGAGGGACATTAAAAAGGTAGCTTTCTCCCTGGTCGATCAGTCGTTCAATCCTTTCCTCTTGATCAAATGCATTTCTAAAAGATTCTCACAACACAATGGACTCCAATACTGAACTGAGACGGACCCAGACCCCCTACCGAAAGGGCTCTGTACCTATATGTTCTTTATCTCAAGCGATAGCTTTCAAGTGCCCGACCCTCTTCCCTTGATCAATGAGTGAGAAAGCAAGAGCCAGTCAGAGAGTCACCATAGCCAAGTGATGTTTTCAGGTGGTTCAATCTAGAAGTGGGACGAAAAGAAGAGCTGTCGTAGAATAGTCTTAGTCCTGTCTACCTTGAGATTGCCCCTATCTATCAACGGGGGACCCCCCGAAAGGCGAATAGGAAGCTTCAAGCGATCTGGGATCCCACCTTTGATCGAGATGAAGGTGTAGTTTTCACTAGGAATCCTAGGGTTGCCGATCAGGTGAAGTCTTAGTTTCTGGGCACAAAGCATTCCCTCTTCACTTCCCGTTCTATTTCTTTCTTTCCCTCGAGCCGGGAACCCCTAGATCAGCTAATCCGTAACTTCCTTCGCTGCCTTTCGAGTGCATCGGATTCTATGCATTTTATTCCCCAATTGCGGATTCTCTTGCAGCGGAATGCCTCTATCTACGTCAATTTATGATTCAAAAAAAAGGCTAGGCCGATGAAAGCATCTCAAATGCAACCAACTTTCACTGCCAACCTTTCTTTTCACTATCTGGTATCACAGCCTATTCCGCTTAATTAAATAAAGGGATCCATGTCATTTCCCTCAAAATCTCGCTACCTTGCGCCGTGATCCACTACTTATTTGTCTTTTAACGTATGAGAGAGCCTGCCAGGAAAGAGTCCAAGTCAAGCTTTCCAGCAGCCAGATGCGGATTGAATAGCTGCGCTTACTCCTTCAACGGCAACTGCAGCTAAGACTGCTTATTCCTTGTTCACATTCGACCATGAATTCAGAGTTGACAAGAGAGAGGGCGTACTTTTATTATGATTGATAGGCGGACTTCACTCCCTTTGAGCTAACAGCCAAGAAGAGTTCACATTCAACTTCCTTACCTTACCATGAGCAGAGTGCCGCCGAGAGGAATCGGACTTATTTAATCATTCCCATAGATTGCTAGTAGTTTAGTTCCATTCGTTCGCTTTATAAAAAAAGTCGACCGGCTTTCGGGCACTTCTGTCTACGGGCCCTTCTTATGTTATGCAATTTGCGATTCTGTGAACCTTTCTTCCAGAAGAGAACGGAAACTCCACACAGGCAATTTCACACCTTCCGAATGTGCCATTTGACCGAATGTGACAGCTAATCAACACTAATTCGTTTCAGGAACAGGAGAAAGGGTCTTTCAGCTAAAGATCAATCTAGAAAGCAGAGTCCAAGGTACATGTGTTAAGCATATCACAACATATGCCAATCAGTTTCTTTCGGGAACATGAAAAAGCCCAGCTAACTAAGTTTTTTAACAAAGATTGGGACCTGAAGTAGTAAAACGAAGAAGAGAAGGTCAACCAAGCGTATTAATGTGGGCATTTCTTCTAAAAGCCTTTCTTAGCTTTATGGCTGATAGCATGAACTTGGTCTTCTTGGTCCCTTGTACCAGAGGAAGCATGGAGGTGTCTTGTCTTCTATAATGCAAAGCGAATTCATGTGTGGTTTAGAATCCTTGACTTGCCTTAGGAAGTCTATTCCCACTTGAAAGTCATCCGAAGTACTGATTGAACTGGCTTTTACTTCCTATTATGGCAGCTAGCTGAGAAAGAGACCATTGACCTGTCAGCTATCACTCATCATATAGAATAACGATTGGACATCACCATCACATAGTAGATAAGAATTTGTTTGAATCAAGATGTCGGAAAGAAAGAAGCAGATTGAATGCCCGGACTGTGGAATCCTGCCTGGCAGCTATAAATGCATGCCCTTAATTGAGTGGGAAGTTTCCTTGAAAGTTTCCAATTTGGAATGAACTGGCCTGGAAAGAAAGATGAGCAGCCAATTCTAGCTTACCTGGAACTTGAACAGAGCTTGGGGATCAGAAAGCTGGCTCGCTATGCCCTTTTTCAAAGAGAAACAGGACTAACAGATCCATATGGAAATGCCCACCCGAAAGGAGATCTACTCGAGATCCCAGAATGCTTTCAATCTTGCTCCGCACTCGGGGCAATACTCCAACCGAGTGAAGATATGAACGAGACTTCATCATTTTCTTTATTTCACTCATTTGATGAAACGGCAAGAAGTCAAGTAGCCGAGCTGGTTCCAACCAACCCCCATCATTCACCGTTTCCCCTGCTGCACACCTCGCCAATCCCTTCTTCCAGAATGAAAGAAGAAAGATTTCCGAATCTTTATGAAAAATTCATAAAAGAAAACTCTTGAATTTAGGGCTTAACATAACACGCTCTGGCAGAGTGGCTCCCTTGTTAAGTGTACGGTATGGCCCCTTGGCTCAGGCTAAGCGGTCCACCCACGATGGCTAGCAAGCACCACGGCTAGTACTCAGGCTAACTAGTGGCCCTGGACGTCACCTCATCTTGATCGAGAAAATGCCGCGGGGCTATTGAGGCACGTTCCGCACTCACCCAAGTCGAGATTCCATCGGGTGACAGAAGTTTTTTAGTAGAGATAGATAAGGCGGTAGGTTAAATTACTAAACGCCCTTGTTTGCTGAGGGGGGCTTGCTCTTTTTTCAAAATGGGTCGATTACCTGATTGCTATGGCTATGAGACTAGTGCAAAGAAGTAAGAATCAGTCAAATCTGTTAATGAAATATCTGTATCGCCCTTAGCTTGCAAACAAGCCCTTATATCAAATATCAAACAGGCGCCTAAGAATAAGAAGTCCCTGCCCTTTCGATTGTTATTGGCTTATTCTCTAGCATCCGATTGTGGGCATCAATCCCAGCCATCTTCATTTCAGTCCTTGCTTTGGCTCTTTCTCTAAGACCGTGGTTAAGAAGTTCCGTCGCCTTACTAATTTTATTAGATGCAGCGTAACGACTCTTTTTGCTTCCGGAGTGAACTTCCTTGTCAGCTCTATAAGGGCCTCTCTTAAAGCAGAAAAAGACGAGTTCCAGTAGTCTCAGCCCCAAACCCCATTTGATAGAGTTTCATCCAAGGCAGCCCCTTCTTTTTAAAGCAAATCGTCTGCTCTCTCTTGGGGAGAGGAATTCCTTGATGCATCGAATGCTGCTATTAAATGCGCTGTTGTTTCTGAGTGAATAACCGGTCTTGTCGTATCCGCTGTGAGCCTATCTGCTGCTGTAAGAAAGCTAACTTCATGCGTAAAAGCTCTCTCTGGCCGTTCACAAAGCTATAAAATCTTCATTCCGGGTTAGGGGAAAGGCGATTCAGGGATTTCCTATTGCGAAACTCTTTTACCATATATTGAATTACTACGGGTATAAAAAAAGAAGAAAGAACTATGACACGTAGACGGGGCGAAATCTCCCTACGATTACGTTCCTATAGAAAGGGGGTGCTATGGAAAAGAGGAATCTCAGGTACTTTTAACTTTATGCCCATCTTGCTTCTGGTAATGCAAATGGAAATTCTCATTAGGATGCATCTGACTTCAACCCCAAATCTTTTCGCTTCCACTCCTATAAAGTAAAGAAGATAGTTAGACCAAGTTCACTAACATTTCCTTCTAGGCTCTAGCCTCAAGCTAATCTCATTAGGCTCCACATTCCAATCTTCACACTCGCATTAAATCGTAAGACTCTCATCAGAAGACAGTCAAACCTAGGATTCAAAATCTTTGCTTCCAGTGGCATGAAGTGAGATTGATTCTAATGAATCATAAATTGCAATCTTAATCCTGATGATAGAAATCCTCTTGCATTTTTTCACCTTCTTCCACCATACTTTCAATTCTATCTGATCGGGGATTCTTGATTGGTGCTAAGCTGACTGAAATAGTTTTTCTTTAAGTTTAGTTTAGTCGAAAGTCACATGTGGGGGTTGTACACAAAAGTTTAAGTGGCACATCACACTCACATGACCACTTTAATGACTTGCCTTTTCTTTGCTTAGGATGGTGACACTTGTCAAAGGACTAATGGCTGGTGCTTTTTCTAGCCTTGGAACTTGCTCTCTTTGCTTTGCTGCCTGCTCTTTAGGCTTTTCTGCTTGCTCTATATGCCATGCCCCTTTGCTTGCAGATTTTGCTCTTATACCATCTGTGCCTGCTTGAGGCTGATTCCTATGCAGCGGCATCTGCGCATGTGGTTCATTTTCAAGTCACCAAAGCATTCTTTTTGACCGGGCTAAGGAACTGGCCTATAGGGGCACCCTCTCTTAAAGCCAGTAAGACTTGCTCGCGCTTCCTTCACCTCGAGAACTGCTTTTGAAAGCCCTTGAGTACACGAGCATTTAGCGGGGAATAGGACATGATTAATCACTTGCTTTGTTTGTGTCTTTCACCTCCCGAAAAAGACGTTCTTCGAAACATGTGTGTTGAGCAAGCTGTTTGATTCTCTTTTAAGCGGGATCGGGATGAGGATTCAGCTTTACAAACTCAAGGGGCCCATTCAACACCAAGAATATCCGGAGGCCGGTTGAGAGAAAGCTCTTCCAAGTCTCTCTCTCCTAAACTCCAGGCCAGGATCGTTCCCGCTCCGCTCCAAGGTTCGTAAAGATATTGGCGATGAAGTCAGTTGTGGCGTAGTTACACGGGGTTTTTTTTGTACGAGAATCCAAAACCATGAAATCGGATAATTGGTTAGAGAATAAGGAAAAGATAGCGGAAGATGTTTGATTAAGCTCTCGAAGCGAAAGTGGCATCTACTTACACTTCTTATTCTTTTATGAGAACGCTTTTCGTTACAGAAAGATGGGATATGTAGGTTCTAACTAGACGCCCAATCACTATTATATCCTGGAAGCAACCATTCCGGCCAGTAAAGCAGCCAAAACTATGCTTCCCAGAAAGACTGCAACGCTCGGATTGCTCACCAGCACTCTGACTTCCGGCCTTTTTTAGCCAGGTAAGTTAGTTGAAGTTTTTTAACAAAACCAGACGCATATGGAAGCATACTTTAGGTTATTTAGTTCCTTTTTAAAGCGAGAGGAGCCAAGTTTCAAACTGGAATGGATGATTCGGGATCAATATACCTTGTGGTCGTGATTCTTCCTTCGCCAGTTCACCAGTACAGGAGGAGGGAGCAATGGGAACTCATGGATGCTTTCCTAGCGGGAATCCAATTCAGATAGAGCCCAAGAATCTCATACCTTTCGACCATCTAATCCTTTTCTTTGGACCTAAGTCATCATATCCTACGCCCGAACCCCCCTAACTGCAGGAATGACCAGAGCCCCCTACTTTCCATTTCTTCTTGGTAGCGGCGAGAGTCTCCATTTCGATCCTTGTGATGAATTTGAGTGAGAATATTGAATTCTTTCTCTCTCTTTAACGATACCCGAGCCATCATGCGACAGTACAAAGCCCAAACCCGACGAACAAGATTCCCCTTCTTTCCTATGCACCTTTTGTCAAAGAGATCCCGGAAGCTTTAAGATCTCGATTGCCTCGTTGTCGATGAGCTATGAAGAAAAGAGCTGAACTGGGGGATTTTTCAAGTCAAATTTGGATAGGGATCCTCTTTCGGGTTCTCAAAAAGGACTACCAGCGGGAGTGCTTGAGTCAATCTTTCTTCTCTTTGTTCTCATGTCCCTGAGCGAAAGGGGCCCGTCCATCAATAGAAGGTGCGGCTAGCTTCACAGAAGAGTAATCCCGAATTGGCAATTCTTCTTTCTTGGTTTCCGTTCCCCTGCCACCTTCAATCCGTCCGCTGGGAATGATTCAAGCAATGCAGGTGAAGAAGGGAGGGACTACAAGCTTGAGTGCTATCTATCCGAAGTGAAATCCTTGTATTAGTAGTCACTAGGAAGCCTTCCCCCTCGCTAGAGGAAGCCCCATAGCAAGTGAGCCTTCTTGACTCTCTGTCCCGTCTGAGTTTAGTTCGTCTCTCTGGAGTATGAGATCCCATTTCAAGCCCGAGCCATCTAGTTCTTCTTTTCTTCCTTAAGCACTTGAGCCAAACATCCATCCATCGGATTCATTTAATTGCTTTCTTGAATCTGTGAATGCGTAAACTACAAGTAGTCGGAGTCACTCTGGACCCAGGCACATATTGTAATGTCATTGATCCCCGTCTTCCTCATCAGGACGGGGCTCCGCTAATACGCCTATACCGAAAGAAGTCCAACCAGAACCCCTACTGCTACCTCCCATGTTACTTGCACCCACTACTGGGTTGGATGCGCCGGAAGGGGGTGCCCCTGGGATTTCAATTCAACCCTTGTTAAAGCTTTTCGTCTTTCTCCTTGTATTGTAGCATTCCGCTTTTGGGTTGCCGGTAGTGCAGGCAAAGTAAGTACTTTCGGGCAGGTGCCGTTAGAGAACTAGGTGGTCAGTAGGCGCAATCTGTCTTTCTTTCCTTGCTAGGTGCAAAAGGCTCTTTGTCGGTCTTGATGCCGAGAGCTAGAGTTCATCCAATTCCATACGTGACAGACTTTTGAGAACATTCGAATTCGACTGCTACGTTCAAGAAAGCTTTCAAGGTAGCGTAGTTATGAAGTCAACAGAGATGCGCGTCTTCTGCTTGATGCGCGTTATCCGCTGTTGTCTCTTTCTTTACCATATTAATTCTTTAACATTGGCTTGAAGGAGTGTAGCGTAAGAATCTCAAATCTTTATCTTTCTTTTGTGCGTTGCAAATTCGTTTTTGTTCTGAGGCTGCGCACCTTAGTTCTGTTCTATGTTTATCGAGATTTTTCGTCGAACAATGACAATGTTCGAAATCCCCTCTGTGTGTTGAATCCTAAGTAGCTAACCGAAGTGGGCTTGGTGGCCCTATTTCATAAGAAAGACCGCCCCCTTCAATAAATTCCCTAAGAGAATAAAATAAAGGCATCTCCTTTCTTTTTCTCTTCTCGCTTTGTCCGCCTACTGTTTTCGCTTTAGGATAATGGGCATGCTCTCTCCCCATACACTGCTCTATTCTTTCTTTTCTGATAGTCATACTCTGTATTGGCTCTGTCTCGTACCTGGTAGCTACCCTTTCGGTTCCCCCCTTGTACTATTCGGTACACGTTGATCGAGAAAACCTGCCTAGCCGCCGTGTGGGCAGCTCAGAAATTCCGGCACTACCTGCTGGCAGGTCCGGCACTGATAGTCGCTGGGCTAGACCCGTTGAAATTTTTGAAAAACCGGGTAGAATGGTCAGATGGCCACTCCTGCTATCGGAATTCGAGATCAAATATGTTCGGCGTAAAGCCATAAAAGGGCAAGTGCTAGCCGACCATTTGGCGGCATTGCCGATCGCAGAAGGTCAGCCTCTCCCGACCTAATTTCCTGATGAGGGTATTATGCACATCCAGTCCCTTGAAGTTGCTCCCCACTGGTCTCTCTCATTCGCATTCGACGGCGCTGCGAGCGAGCGGGGATGTGGTGCTGGGATCGTACTTACATCCCTCGAAAAGGTAAAATCCCTACTTTCCTACCTGGGGATAAGAAAGAATAGAAAGAAGCAAAAACCGCACCATCTTCAACAAGACGTGTGAACAGCGCCTCTACGCCTATTCGATAGCAGCTTCAGATTCCGATAACAAAGGTAATTCCTCCTCTAAGAGCTGATTCAATGGCATCGCTTACTCATTCAAATGCAACTAAGCCCTATGCTTAACACATGCTCTTCGATGTGTCCTAGCTTGAAGCTACTTTCTTACTCATCAGTACACGAATCCGCTCCTAGAGAATAGTCTGTTACAGAAGATTCCATAGCAGTAGTTTCATTCCTATTTATTTTAAATAAAAAGAAGAAGATTCCCTAGTCGAAGAAGTATGACCACAATCGGATTAAGAGACAGAATAAGTTGTTAAAGAAGAAGCCGTAAGCGGTGCAAGAGTAAGCACTGGTACTCTTTCTAGAGATATTTATAGTGTTCAATCATCCGGTGCTCTCTTTCCTGTCTCGCCCCTGAGTGTAGTTGATTTAAGAGCCCTAGTTCTTTCGTTGAGGTCTTCGGTATTAAAGTTGAAAGGAAAGCGTATAAAAGAAAGAGGGCCTAGCCTAAATGGAAGAGCGTATTTGTTGAAAAAGGAGGTTTTCGTTCAGAAGGCTCTAGGGCTCCTCGTTTCCGAGAAGAAGAGGGCGTCGGGATCGGATCTTCTAAGGCGGACTTTGCCGGGTATGAAGGAATGAGGAGCGCGAAGGGTTAGTGGGAGTGCTTTCAAGTCTAAAGGTTAAAAAGCCTTCGTCCAGAGCACTGGGAAGGGACTGGCTTAAGGAAGTCACGTTGGTTAGGCAGATAGTTGTTAAAAGATGTTAGTAGTAGCTCCCTGCTTGATAGGACCTACTTGGCTTAGGTTGTTGAAGCGATAAGACCAACAGCACTTTGTATTGACTTAATGCTCAAATCAGAATGAGTTCGTTATTTTCCTAATAAAGGAAAGGCAGAGCATACCCAATGAGCGAAGGAAGGGAAGCCAAGATCTTAGTTTGAGCTAGGGAGCTTCGGTCTTGGTCAATCCTCATCAATCCTGGTCCTTTTTTCGGGGCGATATCTGCGAGAATATGTATATGTGCTCCTCACCTTACCGGGTGTTTCGGGTAATTCCAATCGTGCCATCAAAATAGGTTATTTGAAAGTGAAGAAGAACAGAACGCGGGAAATCGGTAACCTAACCTGAACTTAAGGTGAACATTACATTCATAGAGTAAGGGGCTGGGCCTAGGGTGAGTTATGGCTTAAAGTCTCTTGGAGCTGTTCTTCATCAATCCCCGTTTAGAGATAGACTTTAACTGAAAAAAACGGATTTGTCAATATAAGGGAATGAATTCCACTATATCAATAGCAAGAAGAAAGGAATGGCTGACACAATCAGTAGCCGTTGGCGTTGGAGGAGCAGCTGCGGGCGGTGGTTTCGTTCTTTCATTAAGAAACCCGCCTACGGTACGTCGGTTTCATTCCTTCTATTCAACATATAAAGTATGCTGCTTAGTTCATCTGCTAGCTCGCCTTCTTCTTCTAGTTCTAGCTAGCTGGTTGCTGCGACATAAGGAAAACGTTCAACGTTCAGAATGGGTAGTTTTTGAGGATTTGGACTTTGATGGGGATTTAGGGATAACACATGCATATGAATAAGCAGAATTCTCAATAGCATTGGAAAAAGTACCAACATAATAAGAATTAAGGAATATTAACAACAACATACTCATTTTAGGGTAAAGTAGTACCACTAATCCAATTATAGAGGTAGAGGAGGACGGTAAATAATCATAATGGTAAACCAGAGCCACCGGTTGGCGGGACTTCCAACTTCCAAAAGAGGAAGATCCATCAAATTGATTCATGAGAGGGGGGTCTTTCCTGTAGTAGTTGGAGTTGGAGTTGGAGGTGTGGCACACCAGCTGGATCCTTCCTTATGTATAAATGAAATGTATTTGCCGGTTGGCTGGTCAACGGTCACGCTGTCTGGTCAATCCAGTTCTTCTTTTATAAAATAGATGCCGGTCTTTGGGGTCCTCCGTTTACCAAATCAATATCTCCACTACGGTACACTCATCCATTTGATGGAACATCTATTCCCTTTCGAGCTGTCAAATCAGAGTACGGAGGTACGGCTGTAGCGAAACAAGAATTCTTATTATTGTATGTAATATACCCCGCACCACGCTCATTCCTTAATTCAAGTGGAAGTGGCATCTGCCCCTGGAATATGTCATACTCTTCCCGTCCAAAATGACTGTCTTGAATTAGTTCCTCTATCTTTCTTTCCCTGAAGCAGCAAGAAGTACACATGAATCGATTTCTGGTAATTCAATATACCCCGTTCCCTTCGAGATCTCTTTTGAAGGTGCAAAATATAGAATCTATAATAAATAGAAGTGGAATCTGCTTATGGTATGGGTATTTTTTAAAACATTGGCTCAATCTTCATCTCTGTCTTTTCCAAAAAATGGATATTTTCTTCCGGTCTCTGGTCTCCGGGCTTTCCATCCGTCCACGTCTATTTTATGTGTGAATCCATCTCGACTTCGCCCTTTTGTTAGCAGCTCTTCGATCCACCTAGGAAAGGTCTCCGAGGCCATGTTTTCTAATCCAAAAATTCACTTTCATGGCTTGAATTTTAAGCGTAGTTTTCCACTCTATAACTATATAACAAGGAGTGGAGCTGGAGAAGATCCCTCCCCGGCTAGGCTACTACGTTTTCGTGTTTGAAATTCCAGGTCTGGTCTTCATTGGTATTTGCTTTTTGCTCACTCACTACGTTTTTTTTTCTTTTTAGTTCTTCCCCCGCACGGGCGAGCTGTCTGAGGTCGATGGTGCATCCGGTAAGCTCTATCGGTATTCATCTCCAGAGCCCGGTCAGAGCTGACTTTCACGAATAAACCCCGGTGACGGTTACCTGCTTTGCTTAACCTAACCGGCCAGAAGGTTCCTTTACCGATAGCCGACCAGAGATCTAAGGGTTGACGGTTAGTTAGTTCTCTTTTCTCCGTCCGGTAATAGAATTTCTTTACCGATAGAGCAACCCGGAATCCTGTTCTTACTTTAAGAGAAGGTTGTACTATTTAATTTAGTAGGAGGGGGAAGTGGATCTCATTTCAAAACTGATCGAACCAGGAAGTGATCTTTACTAGAAGGAAGGAGAGCGAAATCAAGTTCTTTTCTTTTATTATTTAGTATTATTATTATTTATAAAAATTATATTAATTTGTTATAACTAATTATTTGTTGTCTCCATCAGTCAAATAAAACGGATCATTTCTGTGGGATCGAAGAATTTCATGAATTTCATTATACCCCTTCCCTTCTAAGATCCTTACTTTTTGTCTGGTATTTCATAGGAATAGAATAAATGATACACAGATACAGACAGTAGAAAATATTTTCTATTACTCTTATATTAAAACATTAATATTAAAAGGAATAAAAGATGCCTTTGAATACTTAAATATAGATATTGGGATGTCTCTTAGTAATGAATAATTACTTCTCGCCTGATCTGGAATAGAGTAATAGTAATATATTCTATGTAAAACATAAACTTGCCCCGTCTAGGAACTTTTAATTAAGATAGGAATACACGGTTGCACAAAAAAATAGTTTTTGCATCAGCCCAGAAAGGTCCGTTGAGCGCCTCGTGGCTATGTCATAATAGATCCGAACACTTGCCCTGGATCGACTTCCAGATCATAATTGCTCTAGTGAATAACTAACGAAACTAGATAGATAGAAAAAAACTAATTAGAAAAATCTCTCATAGGTTCACTAATTACTTGACTGTTGGCGGGTCTCTTTGTATGTGTTGTCCGGAAAGAGGAGGACTCAATGATTATTCGTTCGCCGGAACCAGAAGTCAAAATTTTGGTAGATAGGGATCCCATCAAAACTTCTTTCGAGGAATGGGCCAGACCCGGTCATTTCTCAAGAACAATAGCTAAAGGACCTGATACTACCACTTGGATCTGGAACCTACATGCTGAT